>Ga0160423_10000018_pt1 | contig 119449 bp, 103 predicted proteins | sample CRUFie14St8metaG_FD_108191 | JGI IMG/M metagenome (GOLD analysis project Ga0160423, IMG submission 108191) | Marine microbial communities from the Costa Rica Dome - CRUD Field 142mm St8 metaG | ecosystem: Environmental > Aquatic > Marine > Oceanic > Photic zone | place: Costa Rica: the...
AAGGTTTGGAAAGATGATTCTTTTGTTGGTGATAGGACTATTGATGTTCATATAAGAAAATTACGTCAAAAATTTGGAAATAACTTAATCAATACAATAAAAGGAATTGGATATCAGTTAAAGGAACAATGAAATTTAATACTCCATTCAGAATATCATTTTACATTTCATCATTAAGTACAATTTTATTGTGGATACTATCTTATTTTGCTGACGTTTTAATTCCGTTTTATTTATTCGCTATCATTTTTTTAGTGGTTGGAGTGTTTTCTTATTTTATTATTAGAAATTATATCCAAAGAAAAATAAATGTACTTTATAGAAGCATACAAAAACAAAAGACTTTAAATGAGTCAACATTAGATATCGAGAAAGCAGAAAAGGAAGTATCAGATTGGATTTTAGAACGTCAAGCAGAAATTGACTATCTGAAAGATACTGAAAAATTTAGAAGAGAATTTTTAGGAAATGTATCACACGAATTAAAAACACCTATTTTTAATATTCAAGGATATGTCTTAACTTTACTAGAGGGGGCTTTAGAGGACAAGGATATAAACAGGAAATATCTAGAGAGAACTCAAAAGAGTGTTGAGAGGATGATTTCTATTGTTGAGGATTTGTCTAATATATCAAATATGGAAACTAATAAAGAGACCCTTAAGTTAGAAAAATTTGATGTTGTTTCTACATGTCTGAGCGTAATGGAGTCTTTAGAGAAGAAGGCGGAGAAGAATAATATTACTATAAAATTTGATAAGATTTATGCTCCATCATTTGTGGTTGCTAATGAAAATAAAATTTCTCAAGTATTAATAAATTTGATTCACAATTCTATTATTTATGGAAAGGACGGAGGAGAAACTAAAGTTAAAATCTTTGATATGGACAAACAATTTTTAATTGAAGTTTCTGATAATGGTATTGGTATTGACCAGGAGGATGTAGATAGATTATGTGAGAGGTTTTATAGAGTAGATTCTGCAAGGTCTATAGCTAAAGGAGGAACTGGCTTAGGTCTATCCATTGTAAAACATATTATTGAATTACATAATCAAACTTTAAATATTAGATCAACATTAGGAGAAGGTTCAACTTTTTCATTTACTCTTCAAAAATCTTAAAGAGTTCCATCCATTTAATTTCTGATTTTATATTGTTGTTAAATCCAGAGAAATTTTCACTTTTTAAATAAGCTGACGCAATGCAAAAATTTTCTTGAATTCGACTTAAAAATATAGATTTTTCCTCAAGATATTTTGCAAGATATTGCTGCTCGGTTTGACCCGGAGTGGGTATTAAAATTGCTTTTTTTTCTAACTTATATAAGTCCATTATAGTAGTATATCCAGATCTAGAAATAATGATTTCTGATTCTAATAAAACTTTGTTTAATTTTTCTGATTTTAAATGTGAGTAAATAGTATGAGTTCCATATTTTTCTATTTTATTCTCTTCTGTTTTTCCTAATATTATTACAGATTTTTCTTTTACTTTTTCTAATTCTTTCTTTGCAATACTTTCTAAAATTGTTCTTTGAGGTTCTGGGCCTGAAATTAGAAAACAATATTTATACTTAAGAATGAGGTCTCTTTTTTCAAGTCGTGATAATGGACCTATAAATTTAAATTTCTTTTTTTTATTGTCAATTTTAGAAAGTTCTCCAGATATGAAATTGTTGGTAAAATCTGGAATCCAACATTCATTATATTTACTAATAAAGAAGTGATTAATTTTTTTAATTAATTTAAAAAATACAGGGACTTTAATATTAATTTGATGTGTCATAAAAACACAAGGTGTGGACTTATTCCACATTCCAAACCTGTTGTCAGAGATAACTCCATCTATTTTTTTAGAATGAATAATTTTTCTCAGAGAATAATGTTCTTTAATTATTCCTAGAATTATTTTTGGAATTTGTACTAAGATTTTTATTGCCATATTATTACTATTAGAATACGATATGTTATATCCTTTGATATGATAAAATTCTAATTTAGGAAATTCAGATTTTAATAATTCATATGATCTTCCGTTTGTCGATATTACCACTTCAAAATCATGTTTTATTAAATGATGAATTATTGGAATGCATCTTGTAGCATGACCCAGGCCCCAATCTAATGGAGCTACCAAAATCCTTTTTTTTTGTTTCACAAGCCGAAAATAGATAAAACAATTTATTTTTGTAGAAAAAATTGATTTGGGAAAGAATAAGTTAAAAAGATTTCTTGAAATGAAAGATTTTCCTCATGTAATTGAGCCAGAATCATATGATTTAAAAGAAGATATTTCGTTAAAAGGTAATTGGAATAAAGATTTTTTTAAAAATGACAATCCAATTGTACTAGAGCTTGGATGTGGTAAGGGTGAATATTCTGTCTCATTAGCTAAAAGATATCCAAATAAGAACTTTATAGGAGTTGATATTAAAGGAAATAGAATGTGGGTTGGAGCTCAGGAATCCTTAGAAAATAATATGCAGAATATAGCATTTCTAAGAATCAGAATAGAGAATATCTTAAAGTGTTTTGCTAAAAATGAAATAAGTGAAATTTGGATAACATTTCCAGATCCTCAAATTAAGCATAAAAGAAAATCTAAAAGATTAACTCATCCAATTTTTTTAAGAAAATATAATGAGTTTTTAAAAAAAGATTCTTTGTTACATTTAAAAACTGATAGTTCGTTTTTATATGGATACACTTTAGGCGTTATTGAAGCAGAGTCACATGACCTATTAGATTGTACGAACGATTTATACAATGTTCATCAAGTTAGAGATAATATGGACATAAAAACACATTATGAAAAAATTTACATTGATAGAGGTTCACCCATAACTTATACAAAATTTAGATTAAGATATTGATATGATATTGAAGGTTACTCAATAAATTTTAATTAAATTTACAAAAAATAAACCTTATCTTTGCTTTTAGATAGAATATTCATTAATGAAAATTGATAAGAAACAAATAGAACAAGCTCTTTCTCAAGTAAAAATGCCTGAGGGAGATAAATCTATATGGGATAGTAAGATAGTTAAGAATATTCAAATTTTTGGAGATGAAATAGAGATAGATCTTCAAATAAACAATCCTGCTCTCCAGTACAAAAAAAGATTAGAGGTTGATTGTTTGAAAATTATTCATAATAGAGTTTATCAAAAAGCAAAAATTAAAGTAAATTTTAGCATTCTAAAATCTGAGAAAAAATCAACACAAATCAGAGGGAAAGAAATTCCAGGAGTTAAAAATATTATTGCTATATCTTCTGGTAAGGGTGGTGTAGGAAAATCCACTATCACAGCAAATTTAGCTGTTGCTCTTTCTGATATGGGATACAAAGTAGGTGTAATTGATGCTGATATATATGGACCTTCAATGCATATAATGTTTGATTTAGAGGGTGCTGCCCCATCAACTTCTGTGGTAAATGGAAAATCAAAAATTAAACCATTAAAAAATTATGGAGTAAAGTTACTTTCTATCGGTTTTTTTGCACAAGCCCAACAGGCTGTTGTATGGAGGGGTCCGATGGCTTCCAAAGCTTTAAATCAACTCATTTGGGATGCAGATTGGGGAGAGTTAGATTATTTGTTTATTGACCTACCTCCTGGTACAGGAGATATTCATTTATCTTTAGTTCAATCCCTACCTGTAACTGGAGCGGTTGTTGTTACAACTCCACAAAATATTGCTTTAGCAGACGCTCGTAAAGGAGTAAATATGTTTCAGTTAGATAGTATAAATGTTCCTGTTATCGGTATTGTAGAGAATATGGCTTATTTCACCCCATCAGAGTTGCCTGAAAATAAGTATTATATTTTCGGAAAAGAAGGAGCTAAAACTTTATCTGAACAAATGAATATAGATTTACTTGGAGAAATTCCATTAGTTCAATCGGTTAGAGAAGCAGCTGACATTGGAAGACCTGCTGTGTTACAAGGTTCTTCGAAAGTTGCAATTGCTCTTTATGACTTAGCTAAAAGAGTTATAGAAAATGTAGATAAAAGGAATATTGAACTTGAAAAAACAAAGACAGTAGAATTAACAAACAAAGTCGGTTGCTCAGCAAAATAAATGATTATGAATGTAATTACTGATAAAAAAATAATTGATAAGATTGAAAAGGCATTAACAAAAATTAGACCTTTTTTAAATGAAGATGGAGGAGATATCTCATTGGTAGAAGTAACACACGATATGGTGGTTAAAGTTGAACTTACCGGTGCTTGTAGTAGTTGCAATGTCAGTATGATGACACTCAAAAATGGAGTAGAAGTAGCAGTAAAAAATGCTGTTCCTGAGGTTAAAGAAGTCATAGATGTTACAACTTCATAATTAGCAGGGTATGAGAAATACCTTTACTTATGTAAATCAATACTTTTCTCTAAATAATTTACTCAATTTTAGTAAAAGATATACATATTCATGTGTTTTACTTTCTAATAAATATTCTGATAAGTATTCTCAATATCAAACAATCGTTTGTCTTGATTCAAGAAAAGTAATTGAATCAAATAGTAATTCGTTCGCAAAATTAAGAAAGTTTCAAAGTGATAATAAGGACTGGTTATTTGGCTTTCTTTCATATGATTTAAAAAATGAAGTTGAACAGTTACAGTCTAACAATATTGATAATTTTAGTTTTCCAAACTTATTTTTCTTTATTCCAGAAACTATTTTATTTATTTCAGATAGAAATTTAATGGTTGAAACTTTTTCTTCAAAACAAGAAATAGATAAAATGATTGAAGATATAAAAAATGAGAAAGAGTCTAGCGATCGGCACCAAAGTATAGAGTTAATACCGAGAGAAAATCAAGAACAATATTTACAAAAAATAATAAAAATTAAAAATCATATTCAAAGAGGAGATATTTATGAGATGAACTATTGTCAAGAATTGTATTCAGAGGATACCCATATAACTCCAGAAAAGGTTTTTTTAGAGTTGAATAAATCTAGTAAAGCCCCTTTTTCTGTATATTTTAAATATAATGAAAAATATCTTTTATGTACTAGTCCAGAAAGGTTTTTACAAAAAAAGGGAGATAGAATTATTTCTCAACCAATTAAAGGCACGAGAAAAAGAGGAACAAGTACAGAGGAAGATAAAATTTTGTTAAATGATTTAACAAATAGTCAAAAAGATAAATCTGAAAATGTAATGATTGCAGATTTAGTTAGAAATGACCTGTCAAGAACAGCAAAGAAATCAAGCGTTAAAGTTGAAGAGTTATTTGGGATTTATTCTTTTGAAAGAGTACATCAAATGATTACAACAATAAGTTCTGAAATAGACGAAAATTTTGATTTTATTGAAGTATTAAAATCATGTTTCCCTATGGGGTCAATGACAGGAGCTCCTAAATTAAAGTCAATGCAATTAATAGAGAGGTATGAAACTACAAAAAGATCTTTGTACTCAGGGGCCTTTGGTTATATTAGCCCTGATCAAGATTTTGATTTTAATGTTGTGATTAGATCAATCTTATATGATAGAGTATCATCTTATGTGTCGGTATTAGTTGGTGGCGCGATTACAATCAACTCTGATGAAAAAGAAGAATATGAAGAATGTTTGATTAAAGCTCAAGCTATGATTGATGTATTAAAAAATGAAAGATAGCTTTTTAAAAAATATTAAAGAATTAAACCTCTTCTCTAAGGAGGACAAGTTGATATTAGCTATAAGCGGAGGAGCAGATAGTGTTGCCCTAGCGCGATTACTACACGAAAACGGTTTTAATTTTGTCTTTGCTCATTGTAATTTCAATTTAAGAGATAAAGAATCTGATCAAGATGAACTTTTTGTAAAAAACTTATCAAAAAAACTAGAAGTTAAATTTTTTAAAAAATCATTTAACACTGAAAATTATGCTAAAGAAAATAAAATTTCACTTCAAATGGCAGCAAGAGAACTAAGATATAATTGGTTTGAAGAGTTAAGATTGGAGATACAAGCACAATATATTTTAGTTGCTCATCACAAAGATGATGACATAGAAACATTTTTTATAAACCTCATTAGAGGTACTGGTATAAAAGGACTTTTAGGGATTAACCCACTGGTAGGAAAAGTTGTACGACCTCTATTGACATACTCAAGAATACAAATTGAAGAGTATTTATCTAATTTAAATCAAGAATTTAGAACTGACAGCACAAATTTAAGTGAAAAGTATTTAAGAAATAATATTCGTCATAATTTGATTCCATTAATTAAAGAAATGAACCCCTCTTTCGAAAATACACTCAAAAATGAGATGATTTTTCTTAATGATGTATATACTGTATTTAAGGAAACTGTAGAGAATATTAAAGACGATGTAGTTATTGCTAACGAAGATGTATTTGAAATTAATATATCTAAACTTCTATCTTTAAAGAATAATAAGATTTTTTTAAGAGAATTAATACATCCATTTGGATTTAGTCAAAGTCATAAAATTCTTGAAAGTTGTAATTCATCTTCCGGGAAAATATTTCACTCTAATTCACATAGATTATTAATAGACAGAGATAAAATAATTATTTCTAAAAAGCACAAAAAAGACAATATGGTAGTTGAATTAGATGAGGATGTTGAAAATATTACATATCCTATTTCGTTAAATTTTAGACAAACTACTCAGATTAAATACAATATAACTAAAAATACTGTTTTTTTAGATAAAGATAAATTGACCTTCCCATTAAAATTAAGGAAGTGGGAGGAAGGAGATTTCTTTTATCCATTAGGTATGAATGGAAGAAAAAAGTTAAGTGATTTTTTTATAGATAATAAGTTCAATCGATTTGAGAAAGAAGAGTGTTATATTCTCTGTAGTGGCAGTGATATTGTATGGATAGTGGGCCATAGAATCGATGACAGATTTAAAGTTTCTGATAACACTAAAAAAGTGTATATTGCAGAGCTTTTTAATTAAGGATAATGAAAGATATTCAATTTTCGGAAAAACAATATTTAGGATTAAATAAAATGTCTTTTTTTAGAAGAATTACTCTTTCAGTTTTCTGTTTTTTCGCTTATTACTGGAGCGAGAATCATGATAAATCAGGAGATTTATTTTTCTTTTTAGGAATTTCTATTCTAGTAATTTCTGCACTATCTGTATTCATTTTACATTTTGAAACAAAAGTTATAAATAATTCTATTATTTTAGACGGCCTTTGGACAGCAAGGAAAGTAAAAATTGACATTAACAGTCTAAAGTCTGTAGAGATTGTAAGCTATAGTAGATTTTTTTTAAACAGATCGGTTTATAATTTACATTTCAAAGGAAGTATTAGATTTTTTACTAGAGGGAAGGACGCTGTTAAATTAATAGATAAAGACGGGCAAGTTTATTTGATAGGCAGTCAAAAGGTAGAAGAATTAGAGAGAACAATTAAAAATAAGTTAAATAAAGATTAAGATGAGAAAGATTCACATATTAATATTTTCATTAATATCAATATCTGTATTTTCACAGATATATAACCCTGTCACTTGGTACTTTTCACAAAAAGAAATTTCAGATTCTGAAACACAATTACAATTTAAGGCAACCATTGAAAAGGGCTGGCATTTATATTCTCAGAATATTTCAGACGATGGTCCAGTACCTACAACATTTACATTTATTATTGATCAAGATACATCAGTAGAAAAATTAAATGAGCCAGTTTCTAATGAAGAATTTGATCCTAACTTTGAAATGGTTTTGAAGTATTTCTCAGATGAAGTCGTATTTACACGTAATGTTAAATATGAAGAAGGTGAGAAAATTAATATCTCTGGCTACGTAGACTTCATGGTGTGTGATGAAGCCCAATGTTTACCCCCGGATTATGCAGAGTTCTCCTTTAATATACCTGAAGAAATAATTAGTCCAGATGGTTCAGAAAAATCCAAAGATAGTCGACTGTGGCTATTTTTGTCTGCCTTGGGTGCAGGTTTGTTAGCAATTTTGATGCCATGTACTTTTCCTATGATACCAATGACTGTTTCTTTTTTTACTAAACAGTCTAAAAATAAATCACAAGGAGTAAGAAATGCGATTTTTTATGGAGTATCAATCATTGTAATTTATATTGTAGTAGGTGTTGGTGTAGCATCAATTTTTGGTTCTGATGCTGCGAATTTAATGGCTAATAATGTATATTTTAACATAGGTTTTGCATTGTTGCTTTTAATTTTTGGAGCGTCATTTTTAGGAGCCTTTGAACTTACACTCCCTAATTCTTGGGTTAATAAGTCAGATAAAGCTGCAGATAAGGGTGGTTACATTGGAATATTCTTTATGGCTCTAACCTTAGTATTGGTATCTTTTTCGTGTACAGGTCCGTTGGTCGGGATAGTTTTGGTAAAAGCTGCTTCAGGTGAAATCTTAGACCCAATAATAGGAATGTTTGGGTTTTCTCTGTCCCTATCAATACCATTTGTACTATTTGCGTTGTTTCCTAATTGGTTAAATTCATTACCTAAATCAGGAGGTTGGTTAAATTCTATAAAAGTAGTTTTAGGTTTATTAGAGATAGCATTTGCTTTTTATTATTTGTCTAAAGCAGATTTAATTGATGGTACAGCTATTATTACTCGAGAAATGTTTATTGCAATTTGGATAGTAATTTTCGCATGTTTGACATTATATTTACTAGGAAAGATAAGATTTTCACATGATTCAGAAATAAAATATTTATCAGTAACTCGTTTTTCACTCGCTGTAGTTACAGGAGTTTATACGATTTATATGATCCCTGGACTGTGGGGAGGGCCTGTAAGTTTAATGTTTGGAATGCCCCCAGACGTTATGTTTAGCGAAAGTCCAAATGGAGTAGGTAATTCGTATTACCAAGATAACGAAGACGAGTTATTATCAGAAATAAAAGAGTTAAAATTAATTATATCTAAGAATAATTATTCGCTAGACAATCTTGAGAATACAGAAGTAGGAGAAAGGAAAGATGAATTAAAAGAGAAACGGAAAATGGGACCTCAAAGAATCAAGGTTTTTCATGATTATAATGATGCTGTTGAATATGCAAATTTTGTCAATAAACCATTAGTTATAGATTTTACAGGTTATGCATGTGTAAATTGTAGGCAAATGGAAAGTAACGTTTGGTCTAATCTTGAAATAAAAAATATGCTCAAGGACGATGTGGTACTTGTTTCTTTACATGTAGATGCTACAAAAAAATTGCCAATAGATGAGAGATATGAGACTACTATGGCTGGAAGAAAAAAGAAGGTCATTACAGAGGGAGACAAATGGATGGTTTTTCAAGCAAACACTTACGGAACAAACTCTCAACCATATTATGTCTTTCTGGATAATCAGGAAAATATGCTCATTGAAAATGCTAACTATCAGGACTATGGCACAGTTAATTTATTTAAAGATTGGTTAGAGCGTGGATTAGAAGCATATAATAAATAGTAAATTAAATTTATGAAAAAAAATATAATAACAGGTAAATCAGAAAAATTTTTAATTGAATATTTAAATAATCCTTCACCAACAGGATTTGAAAGCAGTGGTCAAAAGCTTTGGTTAAATTATGTTAAGCCTTATGTTGATACTCATATAGTTGATACATACGGCACTGTTGTAGGTGTAATAAATCCAGATTCTAAATATAAAGTTGTTATTGAGGCCCACGCTGATGAAATATCATGGTTCGTTCATTACATTACGAAAGATGGATTTATATATTTAAGAAGAAATGGGGGATCTGACCATCAAATTGCCCCATCAAAAAGAGTGAATATTCATACAAGAAATGGAATGGTAAAGGCAGTTTTTGGATGGCCTGCTATTCATACTCGAACTGCTTCCAATGAAAAATCTCCTAAACTAGACAATATATTTTTAGATTGTGGAGCAAAAAATAAAGAAGAGGTTGAGAATTTAGGTGTTCATGTTGGCTGTGTGGTTACATATGAGGACGAGTTTATGATTATGAATAAAAACTTTTATGTTGGTAGAGCTCTAGATAATAGAATTGGAGGATTTATGATTGCTGAGGTAGCTAGACTATTAAAAGAAAATAAAGTTAAACTTCCATTTGGATTGTATATCACAAATTCGGTTCAAGAGGAAGTTGGACTAAGAGGAGCTCAAATGATTGTAGACACAATTCGTCCTAATGTTGCGATAGTAACAGACGTTTGTCATGACACTGGGACACCTATGATTGATAAAATAAAGCAAGGAGATACTAAATGTGGAGATGGTCCAGTATTAACATATGGGCCGGCTGTACAAAATAATTTATTAGATCTGATTATTAACACTGCAGAGACAAATAAGATACCATTTCAAAGAGCGGCTGCTTCTAGAGCTACGGGAACAGATACCGACGCATTTGCTTATTCTACTGGTGGTGTTGCTTCAGCTCTAATCTCTCTCTCATTAAGATACATGCATACAACAGTTGAAACTGTTCATAAAGATGATGTAGAAAATGTAATTCGATTAATCTATGAGTCTTTATTAAAGATTGAAAATAATCACGACTTCAGATATCTTAAATAAGAAATTTGAAGATATGATATATTTTAAACTTAATTATTAAATTTGTTATTATTATAAAAATTATAAAGTATGGAGAATTTGTCAATAGAAAACATATTTTACATGATAGGATTTTTCTTATTTTTAAGAGGATCTCTTTATTTAGTAAAACAAAAACAGGCAGTTATTATAGAAAGATTAGGAAAGTTTAATAAAGTGTCTAAAGCTGGGTTAAATTTTAAGATTCCAATTATAGATACAATTTCTGGTAATGTAAATTTGAGAGTAAGAGAGTTGCCTGTAGAAGTTGAAACTAAAACAAAGGATGACGTTTTTGTCAAAATAGTAGTTACAGTTCAGTTTTTTGTTATAGATACAATGACTGGTATCAAAGATTCTTTCTATGAGTTAAATAACCCAGAACAACAAATACAATCTTATGTATTTGATTCAATAAGATCAGAGGTTCCTTTAATGGAGTTAGATGATGTGTTTGCAGAAAAAGAGAAAATTGCTCAAGCGATTAAAACTGAACTTTCAGGAACAATGCAACAATTCGGTTTTGACTTTATAAAGGCATTGGTTACTGACATTGATCCAGATGCAAAAGTAAAACACTCAATGAATGAAATTAATGCTGCAAAAAGAATGAAAGAAGCCGCAAAGGAAGAAGCAGAGGCTGCTAAAATTAGAGTTGTAGCAGCTGCAGAAGCGGACGCTGAGAGTAAAAGATTAGCTGGAGAAGGAATAGCTCATCAAAGAATTGCAATTGCAAATGGTTTGAAAGAATCAGTGGAGGAGGTAAAGCAAGCCATGGAAGATAATGTCTCTAGCAAAGATGTGATGAATATGCTTTTTATGACGCAGCACTATGAAACTGTTTCAAAACTTGGAGAAAATAATACAAGTACCATATTTATGCCGTACTCACCAGACAATGTAGGGGATTTACAAATGCAAATTCAATCTAGCTTATTAGCGATTGAAGAGATGAAAAAGAAAAACAGAAATAAAAAGTCTTAAACCTCTTTGTGTCTGAAACAAACTGTAGTGTGGTCATTAGCTATTCCAATCGCTTGGGTAAATGCATAAATAATAGTTGGTCCAACAAATTGAAATCCTCTTTTTTTTAATATAGTTATCCAACTTAATCCAGCTTGAAATGTTTCTAATATTAAAAACTCAAAAATTTTTTTATCGTCATAAAGAGGTTTCCCCCACTCTTTGTCATGATATTCAATGTATAGAGGGTGGCTTTCACACCACTTACATCTATTTATTTTCCTCAAGATGTAATTGAAATTGTTAAACTATTCTCCACTTTCCACTTTCCACTAAAATTTTAGCTTTTTTCCACTTTAATTCTTTTGTTTCTGATCCGTTTGTTATCATAACTTTTTCGTTTCTTCCCACTTTTTGAGAGACTCTGACTGGTTCTTTTTTTGTAGACGAAGGTTGTTGAGTATTGGTGATTGTATTTGGATCTGGGATATCTGATTCTCTACTAGTTTTGAAGTTTTCTTGAGTTAAATTATTTGTTTCTTCTTTTATTTGCTCGTTATTAGTTATATAGATAGAAGCTTTTAATAAAAATGAAACAATATCCTTATTGATTTTGCTCATTAATACTTTAAATAAATCTATAGCTTCAAACTTATATATTAACAAAGGATCTTTTTGCTCATAAACTGCGTTCTGTACAGATTGTTTTAGATCATCCATCTCTCTAAGATGTTCTTTCCAGACTTCATCAATTATAGCTAAAGTTACTCCTTTTTCTATTGATTTAGAAATGTTAGCACCATCAGTATTTACGGATTCTTCTAAGTCTGCGGTAACCTGTAGTGTTTTTATTCCATCTGTGAATGGGATAACTATGTTCTTATATACTTCAGATTGATTCTTAAATACGTCTTTAATTTGTGGAAGGACTGTTTGAGATATATTTTGTGACTTATTTTTATAATTTTCAATACATTTATCAAAAGTTAATTGTAAAATTTGATCCTCACTTTTAGATTTGAATTCATCATCATTTACAGGCGAGTTAATAGTTAAAACTCTCATAACTTCCTGTCTATATGATTCAAAGTCTTTATATTCATGATTTTGATTTACTATATTATAACATGTGTCGTAAATCATATTACTTACATCTAATGAAAGTCTTTCTCCAAATAAGGCATGTCTTCTTTTAGTATAAATAATTTCCCTTTGTTTATTCATTACATCGTCATACTCTAAAAGTCTTTTCCTTGTACCAAAATTATTTTCTTCAACTTTTTTCTGAGCTCTTTCAATTGATTTATTTACCATAGAATGAGAGATTACTTCACCTTCTTCTAATCCCATTCTATCCATTAACTTGGCAATTCGTTCAGATCCAAATAAACGCATTAGCTTATCCTCCAATGAGACAAAAAATTGTGAAGAACCAGGATCTCCTTGTCTACCGGAACGTCCTCTTAACTGTCTATCCACTCTTCTTGAGTCATGCCTTTCAGTTCCTATAATAGCAAGACCTCCAGCTTCTTTAACAGAATCTGATAGTTTAATATCTGTTCCTCTACCAGCCATATTAGTAGCAATAGTCACTACTGAAGCCTGACCAGCTTCAGCTACAATATCAGCTTCTCGTTGGTGTAATTTCGCATTTAAAATATTATGTTTTATTTTCCTTGTTTTGAGTATCCTACCTAGTAACTCAGAGATTTCAACAGATGTAGTACCGACCAATACAGGTCTTCCCTCGTTTGTTAGCTTTACAATTTCTTCAATTACAGCATTATATTTCTCTCTGTTAGTTTTATAAACTAAATCATCTCTATCGTCTCTAATAATGGGTTTGTTTGTAGGGATTGCAACAACATCTAGTTTATAAATTTCCCAAAACTCACCAGCTTCAGTTTCTGCTGTTCCAGTCATACCCGCTAACTTGTTATACATCCGAAAATAATTCTGAAGAGTAATGGTCGCAAATGTTTGAGTTGATGCTTCAATCTTTACGTTTTCTTTAGCTTCAATTGCTTGATGAAGTCCATCTGAATATCTTCTTCCGTCCATTATACGACCTGTCTGTTCATCAACTATTTTAACCTTGTTATCTATAACTACATATTCAACATCTTTTTCAAATAGAGTGTATGCTTTTAATAGTTGATTTACAGTATGAATTCTTTCACTTTTTATAGAGAAGTCTCTCATCAAACTTTCTCTTTCAACGGATTTTTTTGATTCGGATAGATTTGATTCATCTAATTTTGATATTTCTGATCCAACATCTGGCATTACAAAGAAATCTTTATCTTCAAGGTTGCCAGTCATCTCTTCAATACCCTTGTCAGTTAATTCAATTGAGTTGTTTTTTTCATCAATAACAAAGTACAATTCAGCGTCTACCAAGTGCATATTCTTGCTTTTTTCCTGCATGTAGAAGTTCTCAGTTTTTTGAAGCTGTGCTCTTATGCCATCTTCACTTAGGTATTTTATAAGAGCTTTATTTTTAGGTAGACCTCTGTAAACTCTTAACAAGTTAAATCCGCCGTCCTCAGAGTTTCCTTCTTTTATTTGTTTTTTTGATTCAGATAAAATAGTAGTAACATATTTCTTTTGAGCGGAAACTAGCTTTTCAATTTTATCTTTTAGCTCATTAAATTCATGTACATCTCCTTTAGGAGTTGGACCTGAAATAATTAGTGGTGTTCTCGCGTCATCAATTAATACAGAGTCTACCTCGTCTACAATTGCATAGTGATGTTTCCTTTGTACTAGTGCTTCTGACTTTTTTGCCATATTATCTCTCAAATAATCAAACCCAAACTCATTATTTGTTCCGTAAGTAATATCCGCTAAATAAGCTTGTCTTCTTTCCTCTGAGTTAGGAGAATGGTTGTCAATACAGTCAATAGACAGCCCATGAAATTCAAAAATAGGTCCCATCCACTGCGAATCTCTTTTAGCAAGATAATCGTTTACAGTGATAAGGTGAACTCCCATCCCTGTAAGAGCATTTAAAAAAACAGGAAGAGTGGCAGAAAGTGTTTTTCCCTCACCTGTTTGCATCTCTGCAATTTTACCTTGATGCATTACAATTCCTCCAATCAATTGAACATCATAGTGTATCATTGCCCATTGTGTGTCATTTCCAGCTGCTTTCCACTTATTGATGTAAACAGCTTCATCCCCATTAATACTGACAAAATCTTTTTTTAATGATAGATTTTTGTCAAATTCATTAGCGGTAACTCTTAAATTATTATTTTCTGTAAATCTTCTCGCAGTTTCTTTTACAATAGCAAATGCTGTAGGAAGTATATCGGTTAAAACATCTTCTGTTTTACTGATTATCTCTTCTTGTTTTTTATCAATCTGATCATATAATTCCTCCTTTTCGTTCGGAGAAATATCTTTTTCTGCTTGTGTTTTTAGCTTGTCAAGCTCTTCTCTTTCTTCAATGGTATGGTTTGAGATTTGATTTTTTAAATCTTGAGTATTTTTCCTGAGCTGATCATTGTTTATGGTTTGTAATTCCGTGTATATTATATTTATTTTATCTACTATCGGCATGATGTTTTTTACATCTTTTTCATATTTGTTTCCAAACATTTTACCAATTATCTGCAAAAAATTCATAGGTATTATTTAAATAAATATAACAGGGGGATATACATTAATATTCATCTTCATTAAAAAAGAAATCCTCTTTGGAAGGGTAATCTGGCCATATTTCCTCTATATTCTCCCATACTTGTCCTTCTTCTTCTTCTACCAACTCTTGTAGATTTTCAGCAACTTCCATTGGAGCCCCAGATCTTATTGCAAAATCAATTAACTCTTCTTTTGTTGCTGGCCAAGGGGCATCTTCTAATTTTGATGCTAGTTCTAAAGTCCAATACATAGTATTCTAATTTTATGCAAAAATAAAATTTTTGATTAATAATCAATATTTAGGAATAACTATTTCCAATAGACTTCGGATTTATTGTTTTCTATTAGAATAACTCTAGATAAAACAAATAGATAATCTGAAAGTCTATTTAAAAATTTAACTGCGTTTTCATGCGTGTCCGCTTTAGAGTTTAAAAGAACAACTTTTCTTTCAGCTCTTCTACAGACAGTTCTTGCTATGTGACACAGAGAACTTACAGGGTGTCCTGATGGTAGAATAAATTGAGTAAGTTTTGGTAATTTCTCTTCATTCTTGTCGATTTCATTCTCAATTTTTTGTATGTCTTTAAATGAAACCTCAGGTAAATTTATATCTTTTTTTCTTCCGTCAAATGATATAATACTTCCTAAATTTAATAGTTGTATTTGAACAAATATAAGAAATTTCTTGTGTTCATCATTAATTTTTTGGTCATGAATATGCCCTATAAATGAGTTTAGTTCATCAATGCTTCCATAGGCATCAATTCGCACATCATATTTGTCAACCATTGTCCCCCCTAATAACTGAGTTTTTCCGTTATCTCCATTTTTGGTGTAAATTTTCATATTGCAAAGATACAACTAATTAGCACAATTTATACATTTCTTGCTTTGAGGACGAAATAATATTCTTTCGAAAGCAACAGATTTTTTACATGAAATGCAAATTCCAAAATTATCTTTATCTATTAAATTTTTAAAAATTTTAAATTAGACAATTTTTTATCACATTCACTAAGAGCGGCTTCAATGACACTTTTATTGTTTATAGCGTCCATTCTTGAAACTCTTCCAATTGTATTATCAGGATGAATAGGTTTAGTTAATTTTTTATACTCTTCTATCCGAGTTAGTGTTTCTTTGATGGAGATTTAAATCTTATTTTTATTTTTTCTTCTTTGGATATCAAGAAGATTCTAAAGTTCCTTTCGAAGCTCTGTTAAAAAAACTCTAATTTCTTTAAGTTTATTAACTATTTCAACATTATCAATCGTATCTTTTTTATTTTCTTTTAATTTCCTTTTAGCTCCTTCTAAAGTAAATCCTCTTTCTTTTACTAAATGATAGATTACATCTAGATTACACATATCTTTCTTTGTGAACATTCTATTCCCTTTTTTATTTTTTTTCGGTTTAAGTATGTCAAATTCTTTTTCCCAGAAACGTATAAGTGATACATTAACATTATATTTTTTTGCAACTTCACCAATGGAGAAGAATATTTTGTCAATATCTGTTTTTATTTTAGGCATTAATCAAAGGATTGATTTTCTTTTGAAGATAGCTCTATTAACTTTTTATACTCATCTGGAGTTAAATCATTATGGTAAAAGTATGAAGGATTTAATTTTTCACCATCTTTGTGGACCTCGTAATGTAAATGAGGACCTACTGATAGTCCAGTATTCCCTACATGACCTATGATTTCACCACGTTTGACCTTTTGCCCTTTTTTTACCAAAATTTTGTTCAAATGAGCATATAAAGTTTGATACCCAAAGTTGCCATGTTTTATGACAATGTGTTTTCCATAACCTCCTCTGTCATAATTAGACTTAATTACTGTTCCATTGGCCGTTGCATAAATAGGTGTTCCAATTGATGCTGTAAAATCCATACCTTCATGCATTTTAATAGTTTTGTATACTGGATGAATTCTAGGTCCGAAACCACTAACCATTCTTTTAAGATCTTTGTTTGCAACTGGTTGTATCGATGGCAAAGAAGACAGCAATTCTGTTTTATTTTTAGCTAATTCTATCACCTCATCAAAAGATTTTGATTGGATATATATTTGTTTAGATATTATATCAATTTGTTTAGATGTTTCCGTGACTAATTCAGAGTTAGATAGATTCTCTAGGTGTTTGTATCTGTTTACACCTCCAAATCCCGCTTTTCTTATAGATAAGGGTATTGGATCAGCTTCGAAAATCACTCTATAGATATTATCATCTCTATCTTGCATATCTTTAAGAACTAAATTAATACTATTTAAATTTTCATTGATGAGATTGTATTGAGTTAATAGTCCTGATATTTCTCGTTTTAGTCTTTTTTCTTTTGGACTGTCAAAAAATTGAAAAAAAATGATGATAATGATTATTCCGCAGAAAGTTGAAGCTCCTAGAAAAAAAAGTGTATTTTTAACTCTATCCCAAGTTGTTTTTTCAATTCTTTGATAATTGAGTGTTTTGGTATCGTAATAATATTTTACTTTTGCCATATTTAATAAAAGTTTTGCAAAGTTATTAAAATATATATAAAGTGTATTTTTTTGTAAATTACAACATTGTAAAATAGATTTAACTTAATAATTAAAAATGAATTCGTCAGAATTAAGAAAACGTTTTATATCATTTTTCATGAATCGTAATCATCATGAAGTTAGATCTGCACCAATGGTTATCAAGAATGATCCTACTTTAATGTTTACTAATGCTGGAATGAATCAATTTAAAGATTTATTTCTTGGTAATTCAAAAATTAAATATCCAAATGTTGTAAATTCTCAAAAGTGCCTAAGAGTTTCTGGTAAACACAATGATTTAGAACAAGTTGGATACGACACATATCATCATACAATGTTTGAAATGTTAGGCAATTGGTCATTTGGTGATTATTTTAAAGAAGAGGCAATTAAGCTAGCATGGCAATTTTTAATTAATGAATGTAAAATAGAAAAAGATAGATTGTATGTTACAATCTTTGAAGGAGACAGTTCAGACAATCTAGAAAAGGATACAGATTCATATAATTTTTGGAAAAATTATTTACCCGAAGATAGAATATTAAATGGAAATAAGTCTGATAATTTTTGGGAAATGGGAGAAATAGGTCCTTGCGGACCATGTTCTGAAATTCATTATGACAATAGAGACGATATAGAAAGAAAGAAAATTGATGGAGCTTTATTAGTTAACAAGGACCATCCACAAGTTATTGAAATTTGGAATTTGGTGTTCATGCAATACAATAGAAAGTCTGACAATTCACTAGAGTTACTGCCAAAGAAACATGTAGATACTGGAATGGGGTTCGAAAGACTTTGTATGATATTGCAAAATGTGCAGTCTAATTATGATACAGATATTTTTTCTTCTATTATTTCAAACCTTGAAAGTATTTGTAATCAAAAATATGGCCAAGACGAAAAAATAGATGTTGCTATGAGAGTTATATCTGACCATATTAGAGCTATTGCTTTCTCAATTGCTGATGGTCAATTACCATCTAATATTAAGGCGGGTTACGTAATTAGAAGAATATTGAGAAGGGCGGTCAGATATGCTTATACTTTTCTAAAAATTAAAGACGCTTTTATTTATAAATTAGTTGATGTTCTTTGTAAGAATATGGGGGATGCATATCCTGAACTTGTTTCTCAGAAAGAATTGATTTGTAATGTGATAAAAGAAGAAGAAAATTCTTTTTTAAAAACATTATCAGCAGGATTAAAAAGATTAGATTTAATTATGAAATCTTCGGGTAATATAGTATCTGGTGACCTAGTTTTTGAATTGTATGACACCTTTGGTTTCCCGGTGGATTTGACTTCATTAATACTTTCTGAAAATAACTTTGAATTAGATATTGAATCCTTTAAAAAAGAGATGGAAAAGCAAAAGAATAGGTCTAGAATTGCAACTAAAGTTGTAGAGTCGGATTGGGTTGTTTTAATTGAAGATGATATTGAAGAGTTTGTGGGATATTCTAATCTTACAACTGAAGTTAAGATATGTAAATACAGGGAGATAATAACAAAGGAAAAAAAAATATTCCACATAGTATTTAATTTAACACCTTTTTACCCTGAGGGAGGAGGTCAAGTTGGAGACATAGGAGAAATAGAAAATGGTTTTGAAAAAATAGAGATTTTAGACACAAAAAAAGAGAATAATCTAATAATACATATTTCTGACTCTTTACCTTCAAATTTAAATTCATTGTTTACAGCTAAAGTAGACAAAGAGAGAAGAATTTCATGTTCTAGAAACCATACAGCAACTCATTTGTTGCACGAATCACTAAGAGAAGTTCTAGGCAATCATGTTGAACAAAAAGGTTCTTTGGTATCTCCTGATTACTTGCGTTTTGACTTTACTCATTTCTCTAAATTGTCTCAACAACAACTTAAATTAATTGAAGAAAAAGTAAATAATAAGATTAAAGAAAATATTCCTTTAACTGAACATACTAATTTGCCTTTATCTAATGCAAAAGATATGGGAGCAATTATGTTATTTGGAGAAAAGTATGATGATACAGTTAGAGTTATTCAATATGATAGTTCTATTGAATTATGCGGAGGAACACACGTATTATCTACAGCAGAAATTATTTCTTTTAAAATAAAAGGAGAGAGTTCTACAGCGGCTGGAATTAGGAGAATTGAAGCTATTACAGCCAACGCGGTTGAATCTTATTTCTCTGAGCTAGAGTTTTCCGTTGATAAGATAAGATCTTTGGTTAAGAATCAAGATGTTGTAAAGGGAGTAAGTGACTTAGCTGCTGAGAATAGAGAGTTAATTAAAAAGATAGAAAGTTATAAAGCTTTAGAGTCAAATATTTTGCAAGAAGAATTACTTACAAAGAAGCAACAAATCCATTCAGTAAGTGTAATTGCTGAAACTGTTAAGGTTGACTCTAACTTAATGAAAGATATTTCGTATAAACTCAGAAAATCAGAAAGCAATTTGGCAATGATGTTAGTTTCCGAATCTAATAATAAGGTAATTATAACAATAATGCTTACGGAAGATTTAATAAAAAAAGGACTTCACGCAGGACACATTATTAATGAAGTGTCAAAAGAAATTAATGGTGGAGGTGGAGGTCAATCTTTTTTTGCAACTGCTGGAGGAAACAATGCAAAAGGAATATATTCATCCATTGAAAAATTTAAGAAATTATTAAATCAAGCATAAAAAAAACCATCTATTTTAGATGGTTTTTTTTATTTAGTTTATAATATATTAGAATCTATATCCAATTCCAATATTAAACTCTCCTTCTCTTTCACCTGTAACATCATCTTCTTGTAAAGACATTGAGTAGTTTGGCTCTAGATATAAATTATTCCATACACTAAATGACATACCTAGACCAACCTTAATGTGATCAGCCATGTCTTCAGTAGGCATTTGAGCTGATAAATAAGCACCTTCCATGAAAGCACCTAAATCATATCTGCCCCATAATTCAAAAGAATCCTCATCAGCATTGTGATGGTCCTGAGCTCTTACAACACCAACAGTAATACCATCCATAACTGTGTATCCGAACCCTAATTTTGCAGTTAACTTATCAATGTTTTCTGTTTGGTCTCCATCATAAGTTGTAACTACCATGAATTGTGCAGAAGCTAATAAAGTTGAAAACGCTACTACACATGTCAATAATAATTTTTTCATAATTTTTTTGTTTTGATTAATAACTCCGCAAAGATAAGACAGTTCGGTTAATTAGCACTGGTGTTAATCTAACTTTTTTAACATTTTATTGTTTATACCAGATATTTCAAACTTAATATCTTTTACAATTATTTATTTTTTTAGATTCTCTGAATAAATTTTGTAAATATTTTATTTTTTAAAACCCGATTTATTAAATGGTTTTTTTGTTTTCCTAGTATATTTGAGTAATTTGTGATATTTAAATTTGATTTTTCTCGTTTTATAATAGAATATAATAAATAATTTTTGTAAAAAAAAAAGAGGAATCAAGTAATTGATTCCTCTTTTTAATGTTTTACTTGTATAACAATTATTATAACCCTATTCCTACTGTTATGAAAGTATAGTCAGTATCATCAATTTTCCATGATCTGTAACCTAATGTACAGTTGTCATTTAATTGGTAAGATAGTGATAAGTCAGTATAATCTACTTCTGCGTCACCATCTGTTTCAGAAACGTTGTGCATTGTGTAAGAGAATGCGATATCACCAAGATCATATGATAATCCGTATGACATTGCTTCTTGACCATTAGCAAGGTGAGGCATTACACCATCAGATAATCCTTCTGACATTGAAGACATTGGAGCATTAAATACAGTACCTACAGCGCTTTCACCTTCGTACTGAGTCATGTGACCATGTACAGATAGGTTTTCAAATACGTTGTAAGCAACTCCCATTCTTGTCATTTCTGTTTCGTAACCATCATCAGCCATAGTATATGAAAGGTTTAAGTCTCCATTCATCATACTGTATCCTAGGTCATATGCATTAGATTTTACATCTTGGTTGTCAATCATTAAAGCATTGATTGATACACCAGCAAATTCTCCAGAAGCGTTGATGTAGTTAACATCAGTATTAATTCCTCCCATTGTACCAGCGTTAATGTTAATTCCGCTTAAGGACATAGAGAAATCCATACCATCAGTTGTGTATCTGTTAGCTCCCCAATTAGATGAAGATACTAATACTCCAGATCCAAAACTTAAGTCTTGTCTACCTAATGTAAGAGTTCCAAAACCCATCACATCCGTAGATACATAAGCTTCATAAAGACCTTGACTTGTAGTACCATCAGTATTCCAGTAGTGATCACCTGAAATGTGAACTCCTGACATATCTAATGTTACTGTAGATCTTGTAAAGCCACTTCTGTCGTCAGAATTAGTATTGTCAATCCAAGTATTAGAACTAGCTGACCACTGAGCTGACGCAATTGTTGTGATTAGCCCTAAAGAAAGAACTAATACGTTACGTAAATTTTTTTTCATAATTTTTAAATTTATGTTTTTGGTTAATACGTGGCAAATGTAAGTATATCTAATTTCATGGCCAGCATAATGTTTCATGTTTTTTAACAATTTAATGTTTATATTTGAATTAAATTACTGAAAACCAATATTTTAAATTGTTAGTTTTTTTTGATTTTTTCAATTAATTTTCATTGAAATTTACTGAAAAAAGTGGTTTTTAACCAAAAAATCTCCTTACGACTTGTAGTTTATCCACTTTATCAACTCCTTAAAAGTGGCTTTTTTACCATACATCAGTATACCAATCCTATAGATTCTTGATGAAATCCATGTTGTAAACAGGAAACTAATTATCAAAATAGTTATTGATAATATAATTTCCCAACCCTCCACGCCACCAAAGGGAAGTCTCGCCATCATAACGATAGGCGAACTAAGCGGGAAAATAGACATCCAAAATGCTAGAACACCATCTGGGTTGTTTAATATTGACTCCATCATACTTAATGATAATATTAAAGGAATTGTTATGGGTAATATCATTTGTTGTACGTCTGATTCATTATCTACTGCGGCGCCTATGCAGGCAAAAAATGAACTATAAAGTAAGTATCCTCCCATAAAATAAAAGATAAAGCTTAAAAACAATAATGAAATATTAATACTTTTCACCATCATTGAAATATTATCCAATAATCCTATCTGATTGTTTTCTATGAAAGCCATTTCAGCAATATTAGCTACTACAATACTGAGTAAAATCCATAGTATAAATTGAGTAAAACCAACCATTGCTACTCCAATAATTTTTCCAATGAGTAATTGAAATGGTTTCACTGAAGATATAATAACTTCTACGATTCTATTTGATTTTTCTTCAATCACACCTCTCATGACCATACTTCCATACATAAAAATAAATATGTAAATAAGAAATCCAAAAACAAATGACAGTACTGATTTTACAGCGTAATTTGAATTAGTTTCTCCTCCTTTTTCATCAATTGTTATGTAATTGAATGAAAGATTAGGTGACAAACTGTTTAATAATTTAACGTCAATATTTGCTTCATTAAAATTTTGATACTCTTTTATTTTATAAATTTGATTTTCGATTTGATCAAGTGTCGACTTATTTATTTGTTTTTTAGAAATGATATTTATTTGTTCATCATTTTCTATTTCAATTATTGCATAGTATGAGGATTCAGAAAAATTATTTTTAATCAACTCTGTCTCTGATTTTGGGACTTGAGTAAAGTTAATTATTTCAGAGTTCATCAATTTGTTCGAGAAAAATATGTTTTCCTCCACAATAGCAATGTTTTTAACCTCCTGGTCTAAGTCAGAACTAATTGAATCTAGATAACCTGGAGCAAAAATTAACATACCAAAAAGTAGAGGTGTAACCAAGGTCATAATAATGAATGATTTTTTTCTTACTCTTACAGAATACTCTCTTTTTATGATTAACCAGATTTTATCCATTTTGAACAGTATTAATAAATATATCTTCCATTGAGGGTATTTTTTCTTTGAAAGAAACTATTTCTGAACTTTTAAGTATTTGTTTGATTAATTCTTTTGAGCTAGATTTTTCAGGAATTTTAACCAAATATCTATTTTTATTTTTATCTAAAATATCAAATCTCTCTAACTTTAGATTTTCATTAGTACATTCAATCTCAAAAGAATTGTTTCGATATTTATTTTTAATATAATTTATATTCCCTTGAAGAATAGACTTTCCATTATTAATTAAAGTAATTTCATCACAGACTTCTTCTACTGATTCCATTCTATGCGTTGAAAAGATTATAGATGTTCCACTTTTCTTTAGCTCAAGGATTTCGTTTCTTATGAGTGAAGTATTAACTGGGTCAAAACCAGAGAAGGGTTCGTCAAAAATTAGTAGATCAGGCTTATGAATTACTGTGACCGCAAATTGTACTTTTTGAGCCATTCCTTTTGAGAGTTCTTCAACTTTTTTATTCCACCACTCATGTATATTTAACTTTTCAAACCAATATTTTAATTTTTTATTAGCTTCGTATTTACTCATGCCTTTTAACTGGGCTAAGTATAAAGACTGTTCTCCAACCTTCATTTTTTTGTATAAACCTCTTTCCTCAGGCAGATACCCTATTTTAGAAATATGTTTTTTTTGAAGCTTTTCTCCTCCTAAAAAAATTTCTCCACTATCTGGAGCTGTAATTTGATTGATGATTTTCATTAGTGTGCTTTTACCAGCACCATTAGGACCTAGTAGTCCATAAATACATCCTTTCGGAATAGAAATGCTTACATCATTTAAAGCAAGATGATCCTCATATTGTTTAATTATATTTCTTGCTGTTAAGATATTATCAGACTCCATATTTAACCAAACATTTCCTTTACTCTATCAAAAAAGGATTTGTCTGTTTTTTTAGGGTTAGGCACAAAATTTTTAGAGTCATTACACTTCTCAAAGAATTTTTTTTCTTCTTTAGTAAGTTCTTGAGGAGTCCAGACATTAATGTGTACTAGTAAATCTCCAGTTTTGTATCCTTCAACAGAAGGGACTCCCTTACTTTTTAATCTCAAAGTTTTTCCGCTTTGAGTTCCGGGTTCTACTTTTATTTTTACTTTTCCATTTACTGTAGGAATTTCTGTGGAAGTGCCTAATACTGCTTCTGAAAAACTAATATACTTATCATAGTGAAGATTATTAGAAGAATCTCTTATAAGCTCTGGGTGATCTTCTACAGAAATTATTACTAAGAGATCTCCATTTACACCTCCCATTGGAGCTGCGTTTCCTTTTCCACTAACTTTTAATTGCATTCCGTCTTCGACTCCTGCTGGAATTGAAATTTCTACGGTTTCCTCTTTTTGGATCATACCATTTAGATCGGATCCTGGAGGTCTTTTTTCAATTTTTTTGCCTGTCCCATTGCAGGCTGGACAAGTAGTTGATGTTTGCATTTGACCAAGAATAGTGTTGCTTATGCGAGTCACCTGACCAGTTCCATTACAATTTGTACATGTGGAGAAAGATGATCCTTCTGCTAAAACTAGTTTTCGTACTTTTATTTTTTTGTCAACTCCTTCTACAACATCTTGTAATGTTAAACTTATTCTAATTCTTAAATTAGACCCTTTTGAAACTCTTCTTCTTTGTCCACCACCGCCGAACCCTCCGAATCCTCCTCCAAAGATGTCTCCGAACTGAGAGAAAATATCGTCCATATTCATTCCTCCTCCACTAAATCCACCTTTACCAGCTCCGCTCATGCCAGCATGTCCAAACTGATCATATCTTTGTTTTTTTTCTGGGGATGATAGAACATCATAAGCTTCTGCGGCTTCCTTAAACTTTTCTTCAGCAGACTTATCTCCAGGATTTTTATCTGGATGATATTTTATGGCTATTTTTCTGTAAGCTTTTTTTATCTCCTTTTCGTTAGCACTTTTGCTAACTCCTAAAACATCATAATAATCTCTTTTAGACATAATAAATTAATTTCCTATTACAACTTTAGCGTACCTAATTACTTTTTCTCCCAACATATAACCTTTTTCAACAGTGTCTAAAATTTTTCCTTTTTTATTTTTAGATGGCGCTGGGATACTTGTTATTGCTTCATGAAACTCAGTGTCTAGTTCCTTTCCAACTGGATCTTCCATCTCTTTGAGCCCCTTTTTTTCTAACTCTGATTTTAATTGTTTATATATTAAAACAGGTCCGTCCTCATCCGAATAATTATTAGCTTTTATGGATCTTTCAAAATTATCAAGAATAGGTAATAAAGCAGTCAAAATGTCTTTATTAGCAGTTGAAAATAACTCTAATCTTTCTTTAGCAGTTCTTTTTCTGAAGTTTTCGAACTCTGCAAAAAGACGTAGATTTTTGTCTTTTTCTAGAGCTAGTAATTCCTCAGTTGTAGGAGATTTTTCAGAATCTTGGTTTTGTAATTCTTGTTTTTTTTCAATTTTTTCTTTCTTCGGATTTTTCTTCTTTTTTGCCATTTTAAATTGATTTTATTATAAACTATTGTAAATAAGTGAAAATACTTTGCCAAATAGATTTGGTAGACATTTTGTCATATATTTGAAAAAGAGGTTTACTTATAACAGAATTAATTTATTCGTTTAATATTTGCGCCAATTGCATTTAATCTCTTATCTATATCTTGATAACCTCTATCAATTTGTTCAACGTTATGAATTGTACTCTCCCCATCTGCAGCTAAAGCAGCTAAAAGCAGAGAAACACCCGCTCTAATATCTGGAGATGTCATTGTTGTGGATTTAAATTTTATCTGGTGATTAGATCCAATAACAGTAGCACGATGTGGATCACATAGTATTATTTGCGCTCCCATATCAATAAGTTTATCTACAAAGAAAAGCCTTGATTCAAACATTTTTTGATGAATCAGAACTGATCCTTTTGCTTGTGAGGCTACAACTAAAACAATTGATAATAAATCTGGTGTAAAGCCTGGCCAAGGAGCGTCAGAGATTGTTAAAATTGATCCATCAATAAAATTTTGTATCTCATAGTTTTTTTGTGAGGGTATGTAGATGTCGTCTCCTTTTCTTTCAATTAGAATTCCTAATTTTTTAAATACAGATGGAATTAATCCTAAATTTTCGTATGAAACATTTTTAATTGTAATTTCAGACTGTGTCAAAGCTGCTAGTCCAATGAAAGAACCTATCTCAATCATATCTGGGAGGATTCGATGTGTGCACCCACCTAAACTCTTAACTCCTTCAATGTGTAGTAGATTAGATCCAACTCCGGAAATTTTAGCCCCCATTGAATTTAACATTTTGCAAAGTTGTTGTAAATAAGGTTCGCAAGCAGCGTTATAGATTTTTGTTTTTCCCTCTGCCATTACTGCGGTCATAATAATATTTGCAGTACCAGTGACAGAAGCTTCATCTAATAACATATTAGTACCTGTCAATTTTTCACAGCTAACTTTATAAAACTCTTCTTTATTATCGTATTCAAATTTTGCTCCTAAATTTTCAAATCCAATAAAATGTGTATCAACTCTTCTTCTTCCAATTTTGTCACCACCAGGGCGAGGAATATACCCTTTGCCAAATCTAGCTAAAAGAGGACCAACAATCATAATTGATCCTCTTATTTTACTACTTTTTAAATTATAGTCTTCACTAGTTAAATAATCAATATTTACATCATCCGCTTTAAAACTATAGCTGTCTTTACTATTTTGCTTTACTTTAACATTTAAATCTCTAAGAAGATTTATAAGAATGTTTACATCTCTTATATCAGGAATATTATGCATAATTATCTCTTCGGGTGTCAAAAGTACTGCACATAATACCTGTAGAGCTTCATTTTTAGCTCCTTGAGGATGAAGGTCTCCTTTGAGTTTCAACCCTCCTTGTACTTTAAATGTTGCCATTAGTATCTTTTTTTCTTATTTTTATTATTATTGTTTCTTTTGTGTCTATTGTTTTTTGATGTAATTTTTCTTGTTGCTTTTACATCATTAATAATTTCAAATTCCTCATGGGCTTTTAATTTTCCTCCGGAAAGTTTATCTAAATGTTTGAAGATTGTTTTGTCATCTACAGAACTTTTACTCCATGTCAGATAACATTTTTTCATATGATTTAATATCATTCCAACAAGAATAAATTTATCATCACTTTCCTTCATTTGAATAGCTGTTTCAATCATTGTTTCAATATGTTTGCCATAATAGGAGAAAGTGAAATTTGATTTTGGATATTTAATGTGGTCAGGCTTTTCCGCAAGTTTTTTTGGAGAGGGCTTCTCAAATGGTGATTCGATCTCCAACTCAAATCTTGACATTATGAATAAGTGATCCCATAATTTATGTTTATAGTCGGGTATATCTCTGAGGTGAGGATTTAGTTGTCCCATAAAACTTATGATTGCTTCAACACATTTTTTCTTTTCTTTAGAGTCTTCAATACTTGTAGCATGTGCAACCATTTTTTGTACGTGTCTTCCGTACTCGGGAATAATTAACTTTTCCCTCTCAGTATTATATTTCATATAGTGTAGTAAAAGCGCAAATATATAAATTAGTAATTAGAAAGTTGTAATCAGTAATGTGTTTTGTATAAAAATTAAAAAACCCGATATAAATCGGGTTTTGTTAGAAGAGTTATTATTATAATGATAATGTTAAACCCATCAGATAGTTTCTTGTAGCTTGTGGAAAATATCCAATCATATTATATCCATTACTATCCTTGTTTATGTATGGGTCAGAATCTTCACCTGAGGTTGGGTCCCATCCTTCAGAAGAAAATCTATATATCCAAGCTCTATTTATATATTCTTTGTTTAAAATATTGTTTACTAACAAAGTAATTTTAGCGCTTTTAATGTCTCTTATTTTAATGTCGTAGCTAAATAGTATATTGTTTATAGTGTATTTTTCTAGCATTCTATCTAAAGATTGAGAATTATCTATATATTGATTTCCAATATGTTTTATAATCCATGAAGCTTGCAAATTGCCTAAATCATAACTTAGTTGAGATTTTGCAATTATATTTGGAGAAAATGAAATATCAGTGTTTTGATAATTTATAGTATCCTTCCCCCAAGTGTCCCAGTTATCTATATATTCAGAGTGTGCAACAATTTTATTTTCAGAAAAAGTAATATTGCCTGACCAATTTAACTTCCTTGATAGTTTTAAATTAGTTTCAATTTCAACTCCTCTTCTATAGGATTCGTCAATGTTCGAGTGAACCGAAGCTCCAACGTCATTAATCTCTCCAGTGTTAACAAGTTGGTTTTTATAATCCATATTATATAGGTTTAATCCTAAAGCTATATTTTTTGAGTTAAATTTATATCCAAGTTCAGTGTCAAACAAAATTTCGGGCTTTGGTCTTGAGTTTGGACTGCTTTCTATATAATCATTTCTGTTTGGTTCTCTTTTTCCTTCAGAGTATGATACATAAAAAGAAGAGTTGTTACTAAGAGAATAAAATAATCCATATTTTGGATTGAAGAATCTTAGGTCTACAGTTTGGTTTGCAATATCTCCATTTTCATTAAACCCTTCAAAAGTGTAATTTACAAATCTAGTCTGTAAGTCTAGATACGCATTGAGTTTATTTGTAATAGTATAATCTGTTCTGAGGTAAATATTCACATCATTTTTGGTTGCATCATTCCTGTAGTATTCATGGTCTAAATCTCCATGGATTTCTGTAGAAACAACTCTCCCAAAATGTGCTCCACTATATGAGTTTGCAGCTCCTCCCAAAATAAAATTAATTTTATTGGATGAATGATTTAACGAAAAGGTAAGTCCATAAAAATCATTGTCTAACCACTTTCTTCTCACTAGATTGGTAGTTGATATAGTATCTCCGTTAATTGTTGTATCCGAAATTCCATAATCTGCTAATATTGCTTCAGCACCGAAGTTAATAAGTGAATTATATTCACTTCCTTTATATTGTTCATAATATCCACTACCCTGAGTATAATGCGTAGCTAGATTTAAAAAAGTTTTATTATTAATTTGCTCATTGTAATGAAGTTGGAAGTGAGTTTGACCATAGTCATCTACTTCGTTTTCGTAATTATAAGGGTTGAATGTTCTATTAGTATTTAAATAACTTTTTGGGACTCCATACCAAGCTTGATATGTTCTTTCATGTCCGGTGAAAAGAATAGCTTTTATCGTAGAGGTTTTTCCATAATATCCTCCAGAAAGATAGAAAGATTTTAAGTCAGAGAAGGATCTGTCTATATATCCATCAGAGTTAATCCTAGAAACTCTTCCGTCAAAAGAAAGGTTATTATCTAAAAGTCCAGTTCCAAATTCAACATTATTTTTTACTGTATTGAAAGACCCAAGAGTGTTGGAGGTATTTAAATATTTATTTTTTATTAAACCATTAGTTTGTAGATTTACTGAAGCTCCAAAAGCAGATCCTCCATTTTTTGATGTCCCAACACCTCTTTGTATTTGTATGTTGCTTACTGACGATGTAAAGTCTGGCATATTAACCCACCAAACTCCTTGACTTTCAGAATCATTTAATGGAATGCCATTAATTGTTACATTAATCCTGTTTGCGTCTGATCCCCTTATAGTCATATAGGTATAGCCAATACCTGCTCCAGCGTCAGATGAAGAAATTATAGACGGAGTTAGAGAAATTAAATAAGGTAAATCTTGACCTAAATTAGCTTTTTCAATTTCTTTCTCAAATAAATTGGTATGGGACACAGGAGTTTTTTGACCTGCATTAATACCTTTAACTTGTACCTCTTCTAAAAGTTGTGAAAGTGGTATGGAGTCTTTTTGTTGTGCAAAACTAAATATTGACAAAGCAATCAGTACCACAGTACTCAAATTTTTATTTAACATTTTTTTTAGTTAAATTAACAAATAAAGTGGGGTTTTTATTTGCTTTTATTTAATGAAAACTCACATTTCCCTAAGATGAATTACCATTTCAGGTTCAATGGGTATAATCTCAGCCTTAATATTGAGGCACCCCAATTAAGAAGCGCTAAAATTAAAAAATAGAATTCACTTTTTTAATAATATGGGTGAAATTTTTTCAATTGATTTTTCGAGTTTATTTTTTCCAGCAATTATATGATATTTATGCCCTAAGCAATCTAATTCCTTGAGGTATATATCAAAAAGTTCCATTCGATTATTTCGATTTTCTCTAAGAGGGTCAGGTTTCCAGGCGATGTCAGGTTTACACAACAAATAAATTCTAGATTCTTGTTTTTGTTTTTCGATTTGATCTAAAATCCAAGGTTCGCAAAATTTGAATTTATATATACTCCATATTTTTATGGTGATTAAATCAGTATCTAAAATTATATTATCTTTTTCTGAAAAAAGTTGTCCTTTAGCAATTTTTAGTAAATCGTCCTGATTATATTTTGTTTTTCTTTCATTAAGATATTTTCTAGCGAATTCTTTTGAGTGAGGAACTTTAAAATATATTGAAAGACCATTACAAACAGTAGTTTTTCCTGAGCTTTCAGGCCCTGTGACAATAATCTTATTCATTTTTTTTAATTCTTTTACTCCAAGACATATATCCATAAACAGCAATAGTAGTATAAGCAATAAACAATAGTGAGGTTAAATGTAAATCTCTATGAAAATACATATACACGCTGAGTAAATCAATTACAATCCAATATAACCAGTTTCCTAGTACTTTTTTTACAACCATATATGTAGCGATAATGCTGAAAACAGTAGTTAATGAATCAATAATTGGCATTGCCGAATCTGTGTAAGTAAAAAAATAGAATCCCATAATAAAACTAAATAAAGCTCCCAGAGTTATTACAATAAGGTGTTTAAATTCAGACCATTCTTTAATTTCTTCTTTACTTTTTTTATTCCAAGTGAAATATCCAATTATAGCCATTATTAAATAAAATATTTGAAGACCAGTTTCAGGGTATAATTTTGCTGTATAACATATATATATGTATAAACTTACACTAATTAAAGCAGCTCCCCAGCACCAAATGTTCTCCTTTGTTGCTAAAATCACATATAACAGAGAAAAAAATACGGCAAGACTTTCTATGATACTCCAGTTAAATTTTAAACTAGAAAATAATTGAATAATTTCTTGAGTCATAGATTTGGTTTTTCCTCAAAATTGCCATTAAGTATTTTTAAATTAAAAACTACTTTATTTTCATTTAAAAAAGAATTTTCAATTTCAGACTTAATAGCTTTCATAACTCTGTTATAGTTTCCGAAAACTTGTGTGCTCATGCCATTAGTTTTAACTTTAATGAATGGATACTTTCTTAAACTATGAATAAATGAAATAATCGGTTTTTTATAGTTTTTATTTAAAGGGTACATTGATATTTCTACAGAACATTCCATTTGGTATTTTTTATTTTGGTTGATATTTCTGCGATTAGTTTCGAGTTTTTTTCAATTGCATTTCCTACTACTATTATGTCTGCTCCTGCTTTTAATTTTTCTATAGCTTTTTCTGGATTATTTATACCTCCGCCCACAATTAGAGGGCAGTCAATGTTTTTTGATACGGAATAAATCATCTCTTTGGATATAGAGTTTAAAGCTCCACTTCCTCCGTCCATATATATTAATTTTAGACCTAACATTTCTCCAGCAATTGAGGTGCAAACAGCAATATCATTTTTATCATGGGGTATTGGAGTAGTGTTGCTTATATAAGAGGCCGATGTAGGCTTTCCACTATCAATTAACATATATCCAGTAGATATTGATTCAAGATTATATTCTTTAATTAGAGGGGCTGTTATAACTTGTTTACCAATTAACATATCCGGGTTTCTACCTGAAATTAGTGATATGAAAAGAATTGCATCTGCTTTACTGTTAACTTGCATACTGTCTCCAGGAAAAGATATAATTGGAATATTAGAATTTTCTTTAATTAAGCTAATACACTCATCCAATTTATTTTGAGCTAACAAGCTCCCGCCAACAAAAAAATAGTCAATATTATTTTGATTGGCTTGTTTAATAATTAGATTTAATGATTTATTGTTTACTTTATCAGGATCAATAAGAATGGCGAAAAGTTTTTTCCCAATTTTTTTGGAGTGTAGTATGTTCTTATAAATATCTCTCATATTATTTACAAACATACGTTATATACTTATTATCAATCATAAAAAAATATGCATTTAATTTTTTACTTTTAAACTTAATTACTAAATCTCCCTCATTTTTCTCTGTAAAATCATCTAGTAAAATATCATTTTTAAAATTAACATTGCCCTTTTTATGAAATTTAAAAACAGATTCTTTAATAGTCCAAATTAATGTTGCTTTTTTTTGAGTTAAATTACTTTGATTTTTGTTGATAAATTTATCTTTTAATTTTAAAGATTTTTCTGAAATTTTTTCTATGTCAACACCAATGTTATTTTTGCTTATCGCAACACACACATGTTCATCACAATGTGAAATAGAGATACTTTTATTTAGATTTGTTGTTGGAGCTCCATTTGAATCATAATGTATTTTACAATTGGGAGAGTAAATATTTAACAAAACTCTAGCGGTAAAACACTCTAAAGTTCTCTTATTAGATGAGAATTTTGGACTATCTATTTTTGGATATTTTGCTTTTAATTCTTCTAAAGATTCTTGTATTTTCCAAATATATAATATAATATTATTTTCTTCTTTTTTTAGAACTAGCGGCATATGATAAAAAGTTAGTGGCTAAAGTAATAATAATGCTTATATTTGCTGTCCTTAAAATTGAAACATGAATATAAAAACTATAAATTATAAAGTAAAAGATATTTCTCTCGCTGATTGGGGGAGAAAAGAAATAAAATTAGCTGAGTCTGAGATGCCTGGATTAATGTCGATTAGAGAAGAGTATGGTGATACTAAGCCTCTGAAAGGAGCGAGAATTGCAGGATGTTTACATATGACTATTCAAACTGCCGTGCTCATTGAAACATTGGTTTATTTGGGAGCTGAGGTAAGTTGGTCATCTTGTAATATTTTTTCAACTCAAGATCAAGCTGCCGCAGCAATTGCAAATGTCGGCATCCCAGTCTATGCTTGGAAAGGTATGAATGAGGAAGAATTTGACTGGTGTATTGAGCAAACACTTCACGCTTTTGAAGATGGTAAGCCATTAAATATGATTTTAGATGATGGGGGAGATTTGACTAATATGGTTTTAGATAAATATCCTCATTTAGTAGAGGGAATTAGAGGGCTCTCTGAGGAAACAACTACTGGTGTACATAGGCTATATGAAAGAATGGAAAAGGGGACTTTGACTTTACCGGCGATAAATATTAATGATTCAGTTACAAAATCAAAGTTTGACAATAAATACGGATGTAAAGAGTCTTTAGTTGACGCTATTAGAAGAGCAACAGATATTATGATGGCTGGGAAGGTAGCTGTAGTAGCTGGTTATGGAGATGTTGGTAAAGGTTCTGCTGCCTCATTGAGAGGTGCTGGAGCTAGAGTAATAGTTACAGAAATTGATCCAATTTGTGCATTACAAGCTGCAATGGATGGATTCGCGGTAAAAAAGATGGATGATGTAGTTAGTGAAGTAGATATTGTTGTTACAACAACAGGTAACAAAGATATTATTCAGTCTCGTCATTTTGAAAAAATGAAAGACAAAACAATAGTTTGTAATATTGGACATTTTGACAATGAAATTGATGTAGCTTGGTTAAATAAAAATTGGGGGAACACTAAAGTTGAAATTAAACCACAAGTTGACATGTATACTGTAAATGGTAATGATATAATTTTACTTGCTGAAGGAAGATTAGTAAATTTAGGTTGCGCTACAGGTCATCCATCATTTGTGATGTCAAATTCATTTACAAATCAAGTTTTAGCCCAAATCGAACTATGGAATCATAGCGAAAAATACGAAAATAAAGTGTACATGTTACCAAAACACTTAGATGAAAAAGTAGCTAGATTGCATCTGTCAAAAATTGGTGTTGAACTAGAGACATTACGAGAAGATCAGGCTGAGTATATTGGTGTTAAAGTAGAGGGACCATTTAAACCAGAATATTACAGATATTAAAGTTTTTTTGAGAAACTATTATAATCCTCTTTTTAGTTTGTAATTCTTAGAATACCTCCAGAAAATGAGGTGTAATATTGTTTCAGTGGCAACAGAGCTGGTCCATTAGCTACTAAACCGTCTTGATCAATTAAGAACTTAGATTCACAACACCCACAAGAAGCTATAGTTGAATTGATAGAGTCTATCACAGAACACTCATTGGATGGTTCAAAACTGCAATTTCTATCAAAAGCTTTGTAATTATTAACGTTATTGTGGTAAATAATTATACCCTTTACACCCCCAGAAATAAAAATTGAATTTCCGACAGCGTTTAGTTCGGAGTATTCGGGTTGATTTATTGGGACCTCAATGTTTACATAAACGTCTCTAATGTAGTCATTTCTGTCTATACATGAGTTGAAAAAGAATATTAAAAATAATAGAATTAATTGTGTTTTCATATTGCAATTTTACAAATAAAATTATTGTAATAATACATCGATGATTTTTTTGCAAAAAGGAAAAAGTTTTTATCTTTACCGCTTACGAACAACGAATTTAAATAAAACATTTTTATCTATGTTTAGAAAAATATACTTAACAGCATTTTTAACATTGATTTCCTCTTTCGCTTTTGCTCAGACTGGAACCCTGAAAGGCGTTATCACCAATAGAGCTACGGGCGCCCCTGTAGATTTTGCTAATGTTGTGATAATGAAGAATGGCGTACAAAAAGGTGGTACATCAACAGGTTTAGATGGGAGTTTTACCATCAAACCAATTGACCCAGGTACATATACTGTAAAAGCTTCATTCGCTGGATACACAACCTTTTCTTTAGAGGGGGTTATTATTTCAGCTAATAAGATTACTTATTTAACAGGCAAGAACGCTATTAAAATGACAGAAGGGGTTTTAGTGGATGAAATTGAAGTAAGGGGGTTTACTAAACCTCTTATTGATCAAGGTAATCTCTCAGGTGAAACAAAAACCTCTAAAGAAATTGTTGCTCTTCCAACTAAAAGTATAAACTCTATCGCCTCAACAACTGCAGGTATTTATCAAAAAGATGAAGGAGAATCTGTTAATGTAAGAGGTTCACGTTCTGATGCTACATCTTATATTGTTGATGGAATAAAGGTTAGAGGAACTATGGGGGTGCCAACATCTGCTATTGAACAGATTACTGTGGTGACAGGTGGGCTTCCTGCTAAATATGGAGACGCTACTGGAGGGGTTATTGAGGTTACAACAAAAGGTCCTTCAAATAAATTGTTTGGGTCTATTGAGTTTGAATCTTCCAGATTGTTTGATAGTTATAATTATGATTTACTTGGTGTTGCGCTTTCTGGTCCGATATATAAAAAAACAAATGCTGATGGAACAAAAGGAAATTCTGTTATAGGATTTTTTCTTTCTGGTGAGCTAAGAAATGTAGATGATTCAGATCCTTCTGCAATTGGAGTATGGAAAGTTAGAGATTCTAAGTTGGCAGAGCTCAAACAAACACCATTTATAATCGCTCCAAATGCTGCCGCTGGTTTTTTAAGTACCTCTGATTTTCTCACTGAAAATGATTTTGAAAATGTTCAAGCTAAGTTAAATACCAATAACTTTAGATATAATTTTGCAGGAAAGTTGGATATAAAACCTGCGAAAAATACATTTTTATCTTTAGGAGGCACCTATTATAAAAGCGATGGTCAAAATTATAGTTACTGGAGATCTATGTTTAGTTCATCAAATAATAGTACATCAACCCAAGAAACTTGGAGAGTTTTTGGTAGACTTACTCAAAAGTTTGGGACTGAAGAGTCCAATAGTGAAAAAAGTTCTAGTTTGATAAAAAACGCATACATAACTATTCAAGGTGATTATACTTCAAATTATTACCAGACTTACGATGAAAGACACAAATATAATCTATTTGATTATGGACATGTTGGTACTTTTACTACTTATAAACGACCAGTGTATCAAAACGGAGTGGCTATTGATTCTATTACAGGAATTCCTTACTCAGGAAGTATTCTTGTAGGATGGCAGGATACCCTTTATGAATTTGATGGATCTACAACTCATAATCCAGATGCAGCGAATTACACCCAAGCATACTATGATATCTATGAACAATATGGTATGGCTTCTCAATATATTTCTGGATATGGTGCAGATGGAGTTATAAGGACTGAGTTTGATTTACAGGGGCAAGGACTGAGAAATGGTGATGGACCATCTTCTGTATATTCATTATTTGGAAATTGGGGGACACAATACACACAAGCTAGAAGACAGTATAATACTCAAACAACCTTTAAATTCTCTGCATCAGCAGATGTTGGTGATCACGAGATATCCTTTGGTTTTGAAAGGGAGGAAAGAAACGATAAATACTGGGGTGTTGGAGCAAATGGACTTTGGACACTCGCTCGTCAGCTTACTAACAAACATATTGAACAAAGAGATTTAAGCAATCCAATGCCGATTTTTGACGCAAATGGAATTTTTCAAGATACTGTAGAATTTAATAGATTAAATGAACAACAGTATGACGCAAGTGGTAATCCAATATTTTATTATTACGATGATGTTGGTAATCCATATACAGCAACAGGACTTAGCCAACAGTCTACATTTGATTATAATTTAAGAAACAGTCTTGACGGATATAATTACGACGATATTAATTGGATTGATATTGACAATCTTAATCCTGATCAATTAGATATAAATTTCTTTAGTGCAAATGAATTATTAAACGGGGGTTCTAATTATGTATATTATTTTGGATTTGATGCTTTTGGAAACCCAATATCTGGAACACCTACACTTATGGATTATTTTGGTCACAGAAATAATGACGGGGCTTTAGTAGAGAAAGGTACTGATAATGTTATATCCGAAAATGAACTCAGAAGAGAGGTAGCTGCGTTTAATCCTATATACACTGCGGGTTATATACAGGATAAATTTGCTGTTAATGATTTGTTATTTAATATCGGTCTCCGTATAGATAATTATGATGCTAACCAGCCCGTTTTAAATGATAAATATTTATTATTCAATCCTGCTTTAGCTAACACAGATGATGCGTTAAATTTACTTCCTAACGGAACTTCACACCCCTCGTCTATTGGTGAAAATTTTGTTGTTTATGTTGATAATATTGAAGATGCTACTAGAATTGTTGGATATAGAAATGAGGACAATTGGTATAATGCTCAAGGTGTACAGATTTCAGACCCTACTTTATTAGCAGAAGCTGCTGAAGGAAAAATTTCTCCATTACTGGATAAAGAGGCAATTAAGGCTGTGAAAGGAGGATATAAAACTGATGATGCGTTCATAGATTACAAAGCTCAAACAACTTTTATGCCGCGTATCGCTTTTTCTTTTCCTATCTCTGACGAAGCTCAGTTTTTCGCTCACTATGATGTCTTGACTCAAAGACCTCCATCTGCTAACAGAATTGAGCCTCTGGATTATTTATATATGGAAGATAATGTTGGAGCTCTGTTAAATAACCCTGATTTGAAACCTGAAAAAACTATTGATTACGAACTAGGCTTCGCCAAAAAATTAACATTATCATCGGCACTTAAAATGTCTCTATTTTATAAAGAGCTAAGAGATATGATACAGGTTACAAATGTACTAGGTGCTTATCCAGCAACATATATGATGTATCAAAATATAGATTTTGGAACAGTAAAAGGTTTTTCAACAAGTTATGACTTAAGAAGAACTGGAAGAGTTCAAATGACAACAAATTATACTCTACAATTTGCAGATGGAACTGGTTCCTCAGCATCATCTGGATATAGTTTGGTTAATACAGGACAACCAAATCTTAGAACAACAATCCCTCTGTCTTATGATCAAAGACATGCTCTTTCTGCGTCAGTTGATTACAGATATAGAACTGGTGATAAATATACTGGTCCTGTATTGTGGGGAGTAAAAGTTTTAGAAGATGCGGGAGCTAATATAATGTTATCTGCTGGTTCAGGGACTCCATATTCAAGACAATCAAATATTACACAAGAGGCAGCTGATGGTATAAATGATCGTTCAACATTAATGGGAAGTATTAATGGATCAAGACTTCCTTGGCAATTTAGAATTAATGCCAAGTTCAATAAGAATTTTGAAATTAAGTGGAATAAAAAGAAGTCCTCATATGTAAATGCTTATTTACAGATTCAAAATTTACTTGATGCTAAAAACATTATTAGTGTATATAGAGCTACTGGAAATCCTGAGGACGATGGATATCTAACTGCAGCTGAATCTCAAAATGATATATTAAGTAGAAATAATCCTGACTCTTTCAGGTATTTATACTCTTTAGCAGTTAATAATCCGTCTCATTATAGTTTACCAAGAACATTTAGACTAGGGTTATCCCTCACATTTTAATAGAAATTATGATATCAAAAAAATCATTTAAAAATATGAAATTTAACAAACAAACATTAATTGGATTAGCTGTAATGGTTTTGATTAGCTTCGAAATCAATGCTAAAGAGAATGTTCCAAATCCTAACATTAGTAACACAAACTACTCTAAAGTTGCCTCTGGATGTTCTCCTGCAACATCTCAAACTGATATAGATGTAAATAATGTACGTGCTACAATACTTGGAGGAGGAGACATGTGGTGGAATCTTTCTGATGCTCAGTATGAAATACCTAAGGGAAGTGGATTGAACTCTTTATTTGCTGGGTCATTGTGGATTGGTGGTGTTGACGCAGGTGGACAGTTAAAAGTAGCAGCTATGACTTACAGACAAGGAGGAAACGATTTTTGGCCAGGACCATTAGATATTGCTACAGGGACAATCACTGAGGATGAATGTAATAAATGGGATAAGCATTTTAAAATTTCAAGATCTGATGTTGAAGAATTTGTTGCTAGATACATTCCAGCTGGAGGTTCTGATGAAACTTATACTTTTGAAATGATTCCTGAGTCAATTTTAAATTGGCCTGGAAATGGAAATTCAGCTCAAGATCAATTTTTAGCTCCATTTTTTGATCAAAATGGAGATGGTTATTATAGTCCTTTAGACGGAGACTACCCTGACTATAATATAACCGGTGATAATGAAGACGCTGAGTTATATGGAGATCAAACTCTGTGGTGGATTTTTAATGACAAAGGAAACATCCACACAGAAACAGAAGCAGATCCTATCGGATTAGAAATACACGCCCAAGCGTTTGGATTTACTGCTGATAATGAAATCAATGATATGACTTTTTATAATTATAAAATTATTAATAGGTCTACTTTACCATTATCTGACGTATACTTTGGTCAATGGGTAGATCCAGACTTAGGATATTATCTAGATGATTACGTAGGCTGTGATGTAAGCTTAGGTTTAGGAATCTGTTATAATGGAGACGCAGAGGATGAAGGTGCACAAGGATATGGGTTTAATCCTCCAGCAATTGGAGTTGATTTTTTTCAAGGACCATTAGCGGACCCAAATGATGGTTTAGACAATGACAGAGATGGTATTATTGACGAAGAGGGTGAGCAGATTATTATGTCTAAATTTGTATATTACAATAATGATTTTACAGTCAGAGGAAATCCAGAAAACGGAACACATATTTACAACTATTTAAGAGGAATATGGAAAGATAATGTACCTATGACATATGGAGGAGATGGTAAGGGTTCTGGCCCTGGTGCCACTACTGATTTATGTAATTTTATGTTTCCTGGTGTATCAGACCCTGATTTTCCTGGACAAGAATGGTCAGAGGTTACCGCAGGAAATCAACCAGCTGATAGAAGGTTTATACAATCTGCAGGGCCATTTACTCTTGAACCAGGAGCTGTTAATACAATAACTACTGGGGTAGTATGGGCCAGAGCACAAGCTGGAGGGAATGAAGCTTCAGTTCAATTAGTTAAGATTTATGACAGAGAAGCTCAAGCACTGTTTGATAATAATTTTAACATTATGAATGGTCCTGATGCTCCAGATTTAGAAATAAGAGAATTAGATAAAGAATTAATTATTTCTTTAACTAATAAAGAATCCTCAAATAATTTTAATGAGAGCTACTCAGAAAAAGATCCCTACATTACTCTTGCGTCAAATGTAGATAATCAAAACTATGAATTTCAAGGCTACCTTGTATATCAATTAAAAGACGCCACTGTTTCCGTAACAGATCTTGACAACCCAGATAAAGCTAGATTAGTTTTTCGTTCAGACATTAAGGATGATGTAAAAGGAATTATTAATCAATATCTTGATCCAATTATGAATGTATACGTGCCAGTTGAAGAAGTTCCAGCGGTTATGGAGTCTGGTGTGGCGGGTTCTGTCGATGGAGGTGTTGAATATTCGTTTAGAGTTACTGAAGATAAATTCGCATTGGGAAATCCAACTTTAGTAAACCATAAAACTTATCATTATATGTCAATTGCTTACGGTTTTAATCCAGCTGAAATAAATGCAAATCCATATGATGTAAATAATCCACTATATGATGGTAGAAATCAACCACATATTGCTGGAAGGAGAAATATTCGTCCTTATACTGCAATTCCACATCAGATAGCCCCTGAAAATGGAGGAACAATTTTAGGGTCTTCATATGGAGATGGAGTAAAAATCAATAGAGTTGAAGGAAGTGGCTCTGGTTCAAATACTCTTGAAATTGATTCTGTTACCATTGTTGAGATTATTGAAGATGGTAAATCTTTGTTCCCTAATTATAAAAATGGAATGGGGCCTATTTCGGTGTCTGTTGTAGACCCAGTTAAAATTACTGGAGACGATTATACCGTCATTTTAGAGCAACCTGTGAAAACTCCTCAAGGAGCGGTCACATCATACTCGAATTGGACCGTTATTTGTAACTCATGTGTCAATGAAGACACCTTAGTGTCTAGCTCGAAATCAATAGATGTAGGTGTGGAACAATTATTTCAAAATCATGGATTTTCATTAAAACTAAACCAGGTTACAGCTCCAACCGCAGACCCTTTAACTAATCCAAATAATGGATTTATCTCTGGGGATATTGAATTTGATGACCCGTATGACAAGTGGCTTACAGGAGTTCCAGATTATGACGAACCATTTCTTTATGGTCTTAATTGGATACGTTCAGGTTCTTACGCAGACGAAGATGATGATAAGTTAGATGATTATTTTTCTGATGAAGACCCAAATGGTATCTATGAATCTGCGTGTGAACAAACATTAACTGTCTTTGGAGGATTAGAAATCACAGGTGGAACCTGGGCACCATATAGATTTGCTTCGCACTTCAATAGTGGTCCTGCTCAAAGTTATTATACGTCTTTCCCGTATTCTTCCGCAACAACATTGAATTCCGTTGATATTATTTTTACATCAGACCAATCTAAATGGACCAGATGTGCAATCGTTGAAGCTTCTGATGATAAGAATTTATCCGAGGGAGGACAAACTAAATTAGGTCTTAGAAGTTCACCTTCTGTAGATAAGGACGGTAATCCTGATAACTCTGGGACTTATGGAATGGGTTGGTTTCCTGGATATGCTGTTGATATTGAAACTGGAGAAAGATTAAATGTTATTTTCTCAGAAGACTCATGGCTTGCAGGTGAAAATGGTAGAGATATGATTTGGAATCCAACTTCAAATATTGTTACCGAAGAATTCCCATTTTATTCAACAAATACTGGAGAGTTTTCTGGAGGTAGCTATTTATTAGGTGGAAAACATTTTGTATATGTCATTGGAGGAGATGCCTCAGTTTTAGCAGAGGATGATTATTTATCTGGGGATTTATGTCCTTCTTATGACGAAGGGGCTTGGATATATAATTTATTGTCGGATTCTACTTCAAATTCTTTTGAAGGAAATATTGCAAAAGTATTTCAACATACTACATGGGTGGGAGCCCCCTTGCTAGCTCCAGGTTCAAGTTCAAAGATTTTTGGAAAAAACGGTAATAATACAGCCAGAGTAAAACTTAGAGTAGAAACACCATATAACCCTTACGTAAATGTTAACTCTGATAAAATACTTTCACCAAATGATAATTTAGTAGTTGGAAACACTTATTATGTAGCAGATAAAAATATGCAAAAACATAATGCTAAGTTACAGCTTACGTATCCAAAAATACTTGGAGGTAAAAAGGCTACTCATGCTGGAAACGATTATCAAGTTGGAGAAACATTTGTTGCGACTTCAACTACTTGGTCTGGAAACTCTAAGGCAAGACTAATTGCTGACATACCCATAAATAATTTCGATCCAGTGTATGAGTTTAACACATCAGATTTAATCTCTGAGGATGGTAGTAATAAACAAGCTGTTTCAGCTTTAGACTTAATCAACGTTGTTCCAAATCCATATTACGGTTATTCTGAATATGAAACAAGTCAACTTGATAATAGAATTAAAATTACAAATTTACCACAAGAATCACTCATAAGAATTTACACAGTTAGTGGAACGTTAATAAGGACTATAAAAAAATCAGATGATTTAACTTCTGTAGACTGGGATTTAAAAAATGACTACGGGATTCCAATTGCAAGTGGATTATATATTATTCATGTAGAGACAACTATCGATAATGTGAAGGAACAAAAAATATTAAAATGGTTTGGTGTATTGCGTCCTGTTGATCTTGATACATTTTAACTAAAACAAAATTGAAAACTTTAGATATGAAAAAAATAACTCATTGTATAAAAACAACTGTAACTCTTATGACAGTATTGATCTCTGTGAGTATCGGTTTTGCTCAAGAACAGGCAATTAGGTCTGGTTCCGCTGGAGCAGCTGAATTATTAATTAATCCATTTGCTAGAACATCTGGTTGGGGAGCTGCAAATATAGCAGGAGTAGTAGGTTTAGAAGGTCAATACTCAAATGTTGCGGGGTTAGCGTCAACTGAGAAAACAGAATTAATATTCTCTCAAACCTCATGGTTACAATACGGAAATGAATTATTTAACTCTGATGAGTCTGTGAGTAACATTAGTACTTTTGGATTTTCACAGAGAGTAAGTGAGTCTGGAGTTTTAGGAATTGGTGTAATGTCAATGGATTTTGGAGATATTGAAATAACTACTGTAGATATGCCTGACGGTGGAATTGGTACCTTTTCACCAAGCTTTATGAATATTGGAGCCTCTTATGCTCATGTATTTTCAAACAGTATTCAAGGGGGATTTACTATTAGAATGATATCAGAACAAATTTCAGACGTTAGTGCTAATGGTGTCGCTTTAGATGCTGGTATTCAATATAGAACAGGAGAAGAAGATGAGCTTAAATTTGGAATTTCTTTTAAAAACTGGGGTCCACGTATGTCTTTTTCCGGCGATGGTCTATCATTTAGAGGTATTGTAGGAAGTGAAGATGATTATAAAATGACTGTTGAACAGAGATCATCTTACTTTGAATTACCATCATTATTTAATATCGGTATGTCTTATGATATATTAATATTAGACCACAGAATTACTTGCGCAGGTACATTCACTTCTAACTCTTTTCAAAAGGATCAATATCGGTTGGGAACAGAATATTCTTACAATGAATATTTTATGGCAAGAATGGGATATGTATATGAGGAAGGAATAGGCGATATTGAAACTACATCTACAGCTCTAACTGGACCAACAGCAGGTTTCACTGTTGAGTTACCTATGGGTAATGGAACTACATTTGGAGTAGACTATTCTTATACTGCATCCGATCCATTTAAAGGATCACATGCTATTGGATGTAGAATAGATTTATAAAAAATTCCAATATATTTATATATAAAAGGATATTTACTTCCTTTTTTAGTTTAATAATATATTAAAATAATTTGATATGAGTGATTTACAATATTTTACAGAGGAAGGATTACAAAAATTAAAAGAAGAATTAGAAAATTTAAAAAGTGTAGAGAGACCAAAAGTAATCCAACAAATTGCTGAAGCAAGAGATAAAGGTGACTTATCTGAAAACGCAGAATATGATGCAGCCAAAGAAGCACAAGGTCATTTAGAGGATAGAATAAATAAATTAGAAGTTATATATAGTAACGCAAGAGTTGTAGATACATCAAAATTAGATTTTTCTTGTGTTAGATTATTAACAAAAGTTACCATTAAGAATATTTCAAATAATTCAGAAATGGCTTATTCTATAGTTCCAGAGGCAGAAGCTGATTTAAAATCAAAAAAAATTTCAGCTTCCTCACCAATAGGTAAAGGATTGTTGGGTAAAAGTGTTGGTGAAATAGCTGAAATTCAAGTTCCAAATGGTATTATAAAATTTGAAATTATAAAGATTGAAGCTGCATAATGCCCAGTATTTTTACTAAAATAATCAACAATGAGATTCCTTCATACAAGATTGTTGAAAATGATCATTTTCTCGCATTTTTGGACGCTTTTCCATTAGCTTACGGACATGTTCTTGTTGTGCCAAAGAAAGAAATTGATTATATTTTTGATTTGTCATCTCAGGAATATTCTGAGCTTTGGAAGTTTGCAAAAAAAGTTGCTAACGCTATGGATAAGGTGTTGTTGTGTGAGAGAATTGGTGTCGCGGTTATTGGCCTTGAGGTTCCACATGTACATATTCATTTGGTTCCTATTAACGGAGTATCAGATATTAATTTTGAAAAACCTAAAATGAATTTTTCTTCTAAAAAGATGACAGAAATTGCAAATAAGATTAGTAAATCCTTAAGCTAGTTTATCTGGATTTTCTTTTAAAAAAGAAGACCAAGAAGAATAGTTTCCCCCCATATTTTTTGATGACCTTTGAAAATAATGGCATACTGCTGCTGCGAGACCATCGGTTGCGTCCAAATGTTTCGGCAATTCTGTAATTTTTAATAAAGATTGTAACATTGAGGCAACTTGCGCTTTTGATGCATTTCCATTGCCTGTGATCGATTTTTTTATTTTTTTTGGTGTGTATTCAAAAATTGGAACATTTTTGTATAGAGCAGCGGCCATTGCCACCCCCTGTGCTCTGCCAAGTTTTAACATAGATTGTACATTTTTGCCAAAGAAAGGGGCTTCTAAAGAAACTTCATCAGGTTTGTATTCTTCAACAAGCTGGATAGTACGTTCAAATATTCTTTTTAGTTTTAATGCGTGATTTTTCATTTTTTCTAAATGTATAACTCCCATTTGAATCATATCCATTTCTTTTCCCTTAATTACGATTATTCCATATCCCATGATTGTGGTGCCAGGGTCAATTCCTAATATTATCTTCTCTCTTTTCATTTCTCCAAATATAGTAAATGCATTTTATTACATGTCTTTCTATTTAATTTTGATTAAATTTGTATATGAACATTACATTTATGTTTTTTGTAATACTTCTTTTTTTATATTTTGTTTTGTTTTGTGTGTATTTATATTCATGGCATAAAATTAAAACCATAGACTCTGTGAATTATAATGATACTGTTTCTGTGATAATTGCATGCAGAAATGAAGAGAAAAATGTTCCTAAAATTGTTGATTGTTTAAAACGTCAAAAATTTAATAATGACAAGTTAGAATTAATTTTTGTTAACGATCACTCTGAAGACAAAACATTGCAACTATTAATAAATGAACAAAAAAAATGTAGTTTTATGCGAGTCATAAACCTTAGTAGTTCTGTAGAGGGTAAAAAAAATGCTGTAAGAGAGGGTGTTTTCAAATCATCAGGAGATATTGTTCTGTGCACTGACGCAGATTGTGAGATGAATAGTTTTTGGATACAGACTATGGTAAATTATTTTAATAACTCAAACTGTAGATTTATTTCAGCTCCAGTTGTTTTAAACAAAAAAGATTCTCTGTTTGATATTTATCAAAAATTAGAATTATTGTCTTTAGTTACTACTTCGGCAGCAGCAATTGGTTTAAATATGCCAACCTTGTGTAACGGAGCAAATTTAGGGTTTAGAAGAAATGATTATTTGCAAATTAATCCTGAAGAATTTAAGAGGTTTAAAACTGACGACTTATCTTTGCTTAATTACTTCAAAAAAAACTTTTTTAATTCTATTTTTTTTGTAAAAGATTCAAACGCTATAGTATATACATCTGCACAAAACAGTTTAAACTCTTATTTTTCTCAAAAAATGAGATGGATATCGTCTGCAAGATATTTTAATGACTTATACATCATTCTTAAATCCTTATTAGTGTATACAATAAATCTTATTATCTGTTACTCAATAATTCAGTTTATATATTTTCTTTTTTTTAATTTTAATTTATTTTTTTCAATTTTTTATTTGATGGTAGTTATTGTTAAAGTTGTCATTGACTTCTTTTTTTTGAACAACACTTTAAATTTTTTTAAAGAAATAGGATTGTTAAAATATCTTTTCCCAACTGTGATAATTAATTCAATAATTACAACAGTTATTGTACCTTTATCTTTTATTTGTCCATTGAAATGGAAGGGGAGAAAGTTATGAAATCACAGTCGTTAAATACAATAATTTGGAACAGGCTAAAAAATGATAATATGTTTTTAGCTTCATTCTTCTTCATAGTTATGTTAACATTAATTTCAGCATTTCCGTATGTTTTTATGAAAGATAAATCACAGTATGCTAATGAAATGAATCTTGATATTTCTACAATACCACCTCTGTCTAAAGTGTCATTTCTTACAATTGATGACAAAAAAATTTTTGCAACCGATGTAAAAGTATATGATGTAGGTATTTCTTTTTTTTCTATAACTGATTCAAAATACATGTCTCATAAGGGAGAGTTTTCTTTAGTAAACAAGGTATATTATTTTGGTACTGATAAGTTTGGTAGAGATTTGTACAGTAGGATTCTTTACGCGACCAGAATATCTATGTCTATTGGATTAATATCAGTACTAATTTCATTAGTAATCGGCACTCTATTAGGTGCTTTTGCTGGCTATTTCGGTGGAAAAATAGATAATTTTATCATGTGGTTTGTAAACGTTATTTGGTCTATTCCAACTCTCTTAATTGTAATAGCGATAACACTAGCATTAGGAAAAGGTTACTGGCAAGTTTTTGTGGCTGTAGGTTTAACCATGTGGGTGGAAATAGCTAGAGTTATACGCGGTGAATTTATAGTACAGAGAAATCATGAGTATGTTGAAGCTGCCAGAGTTTTAGGGTTTTCAAATCTTAGAATTATTTTTAAGCATATTCTTCCTAATGTAATAGCTCCAGTGATCGTAATATCTGCGGCAAATTTTGCTGCCGCTATATTAATTGAAGCAGGCCTTAGTTTTTTAGGAATAGGAACTCAGCCACCGATTCCGTCTTGGGGAGGTATGATTAAAGATCACTACAATTATATCATTATGGATAAAGCATACTTAGCAATAATTCCTGGACTTTGTATTATGTTTTCAGTATTATCTTTTATGATTTTTGGAAATGGTTTGAGATCCTCAATTGATACAAATTAATAATTATATAATTTATAGTTGTTAATATTATTAATGAGAATTGTATTAATTTTAATATAATTACATTAGATTTGCTGCATACAAAAAATTAAGAAATGATAAGAAAAATATTTTCCATTTTATTTATAACCTTCTTAAGTACTATAAATGTAAATGCTGATGAAGGGATGTGGCTTCCTCATTTGTTGCAAACTATCAATGAAGAAGACATGAAAGAATGCGGATTACAGCTTACAGCAGAAGATTTATATAGTGTTAATAATTCTTCTTTAAAAGATGCTATTGTTTCATTTGGTGGTTTCTGCACTGGAGAGATGATTTCTTCTAAGGGGCTGTTGTTAACAAATCATCACTGTGGATATGAGCAAATACAGGAGCAATCTTCTGTAAGAAATGACTATTTGAAGGAAGGGTTTTGGGCGATGAATCCTGAGGAAGAGTTGCCAAATGAAGGACTTTATGTTTCTTTTTTAGTAAGTATTGAAAGTGTTACAGATAGAGTACTCGAAGAATTAGGGGATATTTCTCAGTCTGAAAGAAATAATAAATTGAGGACAATTTTTAGTTCCATTGTGTCTGATTCAACTGAAGGTACAGATTATAGTGGTAGAGTGAAATCTTTTTTCGGCGGTAATGAGTTTTATCTAATGAAATACATAACATACAATGACGTTAGATTAGTAGGAGCTCCTCCTTCTTCCATAGGTAAATATGGAGGTGATACTGACAATTGGATGTGGCCTAGACATACAGGTGATTTTGCACTTTTCAGAGTATATTCTGCTCCTGATGGATCTCCAGCAGAATATTCCGAAGAAAATATTCCATTTACTCCAAAACATCATCTGCCAATTCAACTTGACGGAGTAGACAATGGAGATTATACAATGGTTTTTGGATTTCCAGGCAGTACAGATAGGTATTTAACTTCTTTTGGTGTCCAACAAGCTTTAGATCAAACAAATCCTACTATTGTTCAAATTAGAAATGAGAAACTTTCAATAATGAAAGCAGGCATGGACGCTAGTAAAAAAGTAAAAATTCAATATGCTTCAAAATATGCTAGAACATCTAATTATTGGAAGTATTACATAGGACAATCAAAAGGACTTAAGAAAATGAAGGTTTACGATAAAAAAGTAGATATAGAAAATCAATTTACAGATTGGATAAACTCTGGTGACGAAGAAAGATATGTAAAATATGGAAATGTTCTAAATATGATTGAAGAAGCATATGAAAAAAATAGAAAAATTAATATAGCTAGAACTTATTTGAACGAAGCGATATTCCAGGGGGCTGAAATTTTGTATTTTTCTTATATGATGAATAGGAGGTTGGAGAACATACCTACAGAGGATAAATTTAAGAGAAAATTGATTAAGGAAGTTAAGAGGGATGCTAAAGAGTTTTATAAAAATTACAATTCTAAAATTGATGAGGAATTGTTGTCATCAATGTTGGAAATGTATTATTATAATGTCCCAAAGAATCAACATCCTTCTGTGTTCAGAAGGATTGAGCAACAATTATTTGGTTTTAAATCATTAGATTTTGATTATTTCGCGCAAAATGTTTTTAGAAGGTCAATATTTGCCTCAAAGGAAAAGTTTTTCGCTTTTTTAGAAAATCCTTCTAAAATGAAATTAGAGAGAGACCCTGCCTATACAACAATGAAGTCAATTTATGACTATTATATGGAAAATCATTATCAAAAAAGATCTTCGGTAAGATCAATGTTAGATGAAGGAAATAGATTGTTTATTGCTGGTTTAAGAGAAATGAATCCAGACTTGGTATCATACCCAAACGCTAATTCTACTATGAGAGTCACTTATGGAAATGTAGGTGATTATTCTCCAGGCGATGGTGCACATTATGATTATTTTACCACTATCGATGGTATAATGGAAAAAGAAGATTCATCTGATGAGGAGTTCATTGTCCCTCAAAAACTCAAAGAGTTGTATGAACTAGGAGAATATGGTAGGTATGCAGATAAAGATGGTAATTTAAGAATTAATTTTATCTCTAACAACGATATCACCGGTGGTAATTCTGGGTCTCCAGTAATAAATGCTTGGGGAGAAATTGTAGGAACAGCTTTCGACGGAAACTGGGAAGCCATGAGTGGTGACATTGCTTTTGAAAATGGTATTCAAAGAACAATTTCTGTTGATATCAGATATATTTTATTTATAATAGATAAATATGCTGGAGCGGAACATTTAATTCAGGAGATGACGATTGCTCCAAAACGTACTGAGAATATCTCAGACGAAGAAATTGTAAAAATTGAGCTGGATAATGCAGTTGAAAATCCTAATACAATAGTAAAGGAATTAGAAATGAAAGACTATATGGGAGTTAAAATACCTGTGTTTGATATGCATTCGTTTGGATCTGCATTTGATATGGCTGTTGAACAATATGGCTCTAGCAAAAATCAACTATTTTGGTGGAATGGGAGTGTTTACACCACTGAGATAAAATAATTTATTTGTACTTCTTTAAAAACTACTTTTAAGTTTTTTATACAGAAAATTTTCTTTCATAAATAATAATTCCTAGCAATGAAAAAATAACATTTAATAAGCTCTTTTGTTATTTCCTTCTATATAGTTTATAAAAGCAGTATTTACGACCTTAGTACCCCCAGGAGTAGGATAGTTTCCTGTGAAATACCAGTCCCCTTTGTGATTAGGACATGAGATATGTAGGTCTTCAATTGATTGATAAATTATTTCAACTTTTGCTTTAGTGTCTTTGGGTGTTAATAATTTGGATATTTTTATAGAAATTTCCTCTGGTGAAAACGGTTTGTAAATATTTTTCACATAATTTATCATTTCTTCTTTTGGTAAATTTGATTGTTTTTTGCACTTATTGTATGTGTCTTCAATTATATTTTGTTTATTGTTATCTTTTAAAAGTTCAATTGCTGCGTTAAATGCTATAAAATCTCCCATTTTTGCCATATCAATTCCATAACAGTCAGGGTATCTGATCTGTGGAGCCGATGAAATAATGATTATTTTTTTTGGTGAAAGTCTATCTAAAATTTTTATTATTGATTGTTTGAGTGTAGTTCCTCTTACAATACTATCGTCAATCATTACTAAATTATCACTCTCTCTAACTCTTCCATAGGTAACATCATATACGTGAGCAACTAAATCATCTCTACTTTCGTCAGATGTAATGAATGTTCTCATTTTAGCGTCTTTAACTGCTATTTTTTCAGCTCTTGGAGAAATTTTAAGAATTTCTTCTATTTTTTTGTGATTAGGATTGTTCCCTAGTTCTTTAATTTTTCTGGTTTTAACTTCATTTAAATATTTGTGACACCCTTTAAGTATTCCAAAGTAGGATACTTCTGCGGTATTTGGAATATATGAAAAGACAGTGTTTTTCACATCGTAATCTATTGATTTCAATACTTTAGGGAAAACTCGTCTTCCCAACTCTAGCCTTTCGTTATAGATGTCTATATCGTTTCCTCGAGAAAAGTAAATTCTTTCAAATGAACATGATTTTCTTTCTAAAGGTTTTCTTACTTCCTTTTCTATAACAGTACCATCTTTTTTGATTATCAAAGCGTGTCCTCTTTTTATTTCATAAATATCTTTTGATTTACAATTAAATGCTGTTTGAATAACTGGTCTTTCTGATGCAACAACAACTAATTCTTCATCTTTGTAGTAATAAGCTGGTCTTATAGCATTTGGGTCTCGAAGAGCAAAAGAATCTCCGTGGCCAAGTAAACCACACATTACATAACCTCCGTCCCAGTGTTTTGCGGATTGAATTAATATTTCTTGTATGTTTAATTCTTCTTCTATAACTTTTGTAATTTCTTTTTTAGTGAAATTTTGTTTGTGTTTGTAATAAATTTCATCATTTGCTTCATCCAAAAAATGGCCAATCTTTTCTAAAATTGTTACCGTATCTGTTTTTTGTTTAGGATATTGACCAATATCTACTAACTGCTCAAATAACTCGTCTACATTAGTCATATTAAAATTACCAGCTAATACCAAACTTCTTGTTCTCCAATTGCTTTGCCTCAAGAATGGATGACATTGTTCAATTGTATTTTCTCCAAAAGTACCATATCTCAAGTGTCCTAAAAATAATTCTCCAGTGAACGGAAGATTATCTTTCATCCAAATTGGATCTTTTAATTTTTCAGGATTTTTATTCTCCAATTCAATAAATCTTCTACTAGCTTGTCTAAAAACATCTTGTATAGGATTTGCTGATACAGAGCGTTTTCTACTAATATATCTTTTACCAGCTTCAACATCTAACTTTATATTAGCTAATCCTACTCCATCTTGACCTCTATTATGTTGTTTCTCCATTAGTAAATACATCTTATTTAAACCGTAGAAACAGGTTCCATATTTTTTTTGATAGTATTCTAATGGTTTTAATAGACGTAACATTGCAATCCCACACTCATGCTTTATTATATCGCTCATTTTTTAGTTTTTAGATTTGCAATATTACAGTTTATTGCTCTATTATTTTAATCAATTCACTAATTCCCGGATTACTGTAACTAATTCCATCAATAAGTAAAGTCGGAATAATTCTTTTACCCTTATTAATTTTTTCTACTAAATCGACAGCTTCTTTATTGTCATTTATAATTATGTACTCATAAGAAATGCCCTTTGAATCTAAAAATTTTTTTACAATAATACAATCTGAACACCAGTCAGCACCATAGATTTTAATATTCATAATCTTTAGTGTTAAATGTGAATATTTTATTATTTTGAATTATCTTACATTGCTTACAATTTGAAATGTATGTAAATTTATAAGGTTTATTGAGATCAAAATCAATTGAATCTACGTTAAATATTCTTGAACAGTCTAGATTGCCATCCTCATCATATCTATTTATTCTATATTGATTATTTTCTGTAATTATATCGAACCAACAACTCGCTCCAATACCACTTATTAATTGTGCGTTTTCAGGTATATTTTTTGGCTTATTCATTATTTTCTTTCAATACTTTTAAAATATCCGTAAAATATATTTCTTTTAATCTTTAAAAAACACTTTTTGTCAATGTAATAATAATTTCTGTTGCATATACTTACGTTTCTCTTTGGGGAAGCAGTGATACAGAATGGAAATTTTAATCTAAATTTTGTTATTAAATTTGGACTTGAGTGCTGAATAGTAGATGAAACAAATCTCGAACAGTTTGTTCCATTAATCACAAATGGACCATAATTTACAGCTCCTTTATTTTGGAGCTTCTTTGCAAAATTATAAGCTGAATTAAAATTAATGTTTTTTAATACTGAAGCATACAATGCCCCATATCCATGATTTGCTTTTTTATATACAGCCTCTTTGAGGATTTTTTTTATGTTTTGAATTTTATTGTCTTTAATTTCAGCTAAAAATGGAATCCCTACATCTGGATCTGTTTCGGCGTCTCTAACTCTTCCATAACCAATTGGTGTATGATATCTGCCAAAATCCATATAATGTAACTTTTTAGTATTTGAGTTTATTAAAATTAGAGCAGAATGTCCAACTCTATATTTCCCATTTTTAGAGAAAAGATTATCGTACCATGAATCACTTGCAGTTACCATTCCTTCGGGCCAAGCTAGAACAATAACAAAATCCTTTTTTATCATCTGCTAAATATACTAAAAATTATTTTCAACAAATTTTTCAAGTACTTTAAAGAAGTTTAAAATATCATTTTTTGTGTTTTCTCTGTTGATACTTACAAGTCTCACAAATTCATTATTTTTGTGTGATCCGTATCCAACCATCAGCTGATTATGATTATATAACTCATTACATAATATTTTTGGATCTATATTTTTATAGTTAAAACATATTGAAAGACTATTTTCGTAACTGTATAGTTTATAATCTGGGTTGTTTGTGATATAATTTCTCGCAAAATCAGCTAAACTATAATTGTGATCTACCATTTTTGAAATACCATCTGTTCCATTATACTTCCATAGAGTCCAAAATTTTAATGCGTTATTTCTTCTTCCACATTCAAAAGACATTTGACCTAAGTTGTAATCATTGTCTTCTGTTTGATATAAATAATCGGCTTTTTGATTAAATGAGTTATATAGGTCTTGTTTATTTTTAACAATAAAAACTGAGGTTGATAATGGTGTTCCAAGTGTTTTGTGAGGGTTGAAACAAAAAGAATCAGAGTGTTGGATTCCATTGACTAAATGCTTGTATTTTTTTGAGAATATTATTGAGCCAGCAAATGCTCCATCTAAATGTAACCAAAGATTAAATTTTTTACAAATTTTTGAAATTTCATTTATTGGATCATTAGCTCCCATTACTGTAGACCCTATTGTTGCGTTTACAAGAAACGGAATTAGTCCTTTTTTTAAATCAGATTGAATAGTTTCATTTAGTTTTTTTGAAATCATTTCTCCCTTTTCATTGGTTTCTATGTACTTGACGTTGTTTTTTCCGATGCCTGAAAATGAGGCATTCTTACCCATTGAGTAATGAGAGCTCTCAGAGGTATAAAAAACCATATTTTCAGTATTTCCATCTTCTATAGTTGCAGGTCTTTTCTTATCTCTAGCAATAATTATTGCCATAAAATTACTCATACTTCCTCCAGTGGGAATGGTTCCTCCAAATGTGTCTGGATAAGAAATAAGTTTTGCTACTTTTCGTATAATTTCTTTTTCAATTTCTATCATTGGACCAGCGATCTTATATGTAGCCATACTGTTATTTAGTATAACCGCTAATAAATCACCAAGTACAGCTTTGCTGTTTAGGCCTCCGAAAAGTTGATTGAAAAATAATTTTCCAGATGTTTTAGGAGTGTAAAGTGCTAACTCTTTGAGTGTTTCAATTAAATGATTTTCAGAAATACCAGTGTTGCTTAATTCAATTCCAAATTTATTTAATAAATTTTTGGGATCTACTCTTTTTGCGATGCCATTTTTTGACCAATCTGAAATTATATCTTTCGCTAAAGAGTTGAATGTATTTAAATCGTCAAATAGTTTTTCTGACATTATATTACCACATTTAAGTTTTTGCAAAATTAGGAAATATGTTTACAAAACAACTTTTTAACTGAAACAAATTATTCAGATATTATTGATTAACTTATTTTAAAAAATTTTATTTTTACTATCTTTGCTAAATATGAAAAGACTTATTATAATATTTTTATTAGTACTTTCAAACTTTGTAAGTGCACAACTTTATATTAATGAGTATTCAGCAGCTAATTTTGATAGTTATCAGGATAATTATGGGGAGTATGAGGATTGGATTGAAATATATAATGCTAGTGCGGTGGCTATTGACTTAAATGGATATTATCTTACTGACAAAGTTTCAAATCCAACAAAGTGGCAAATCCCGAGCTCATTTATCGTCCCCCCTAACAGTGTTGTTGTTATATTTTGCTCTGGCAGAGACGAAGTTATTGGCACTTCAGCACATTCCAATTTTAAAATAACTCAAACAAAAGGTAATGAGGTAGTTATGATTTCTGATCCCTCTCAAGTTTTATTAGACTCTGTTACAATTCGCCCAAATATTAAAACACACTCTAGAGGAAGAGAAACAGATGGTAGTTCAATTTGGTCTGTTTTTGTAACACCAACGCCTAATGCAACAAACATAGGTGCACTATTAGAGTACGCTCCAACACCTGTATTTTCTATACCACCTGGTTATTTCACTGGCTCAGCACAAGTTGCAATTACATGTTCTGATCCAACAGCTACAATACACTATACTTTAGATGGAACTAGGCCAGACAATAACTCTCCAATTTACACTGTACCAATTACATTTACTCAAACTACAGTATTAAAAGCAATAACTTACAGCACAAATTCTAATGTACCCCCTTCATTCATCGAATACAATACTTATTTTGTTGATGATAATCACACTATACCAATTCTTTCAATCTCTGGTGATGAGGTGTTAGACCTACTTGACGGAGGCTGGGGCTCTACGTCTATGGAACCTGAGGGAACGATTGAATGGTTTGATAAGGACGGTAATATTCTTGATAAAGGGATGGGAGAGTTTAATAAACATGGTAATGATTCATGGGCTTACGCTCAAAGGGGTTTTGATTATGTAATGAGAGATCAATTTGGTTATAATTATGCTTTAAAAGATAAGCTATTTATGACCAAAGACAGAGACAAATTTCAAAGAGTAATTGTTAAAGCCGCTGCAAATGATAATTATCCATTCTCATATGGTAGCAGTGGAGCACATATTAGAGATGCGTATATATGTCATTTATCACAACTAGCTGATTTAAGACTAGATGAAAGATCTACGACGTCATGCATTGTGTATTTAGATGGAGTGTACTGGGGTGTGTACGAAATGAGAGAAAAAACTGATGATCATGATTTTACTGATTATTATTATGATCAAGATAAAAATAATATTCAGTATCTAAAAACTTGGGGTGGCACATGGACCGAATATGGGGCTCCAAATGCACAGCCTGACTGGGACAATTTTGTTGACTTTGTCGATAACAATCCTATGACGGTTCCTGCTAATTATAATATCGCTAAAAGTCAGTACAACACTGGAAGTCTAATTGATTATTTTTTACTTAACGCTTATGTGGTATGTGCAGATTGGTTAAACTGGAACACCGGATGGTGGAGAGGTTTAGATCCAAACGGTGATAAGAAAAAATGGAGGTATACATTATGGGATATGGATAATACCTTCGGACACGGAACAAATTATACAGGTATTCCTACAACAGGTGTTAACGCAGACCCTTGCGATCCAAGCAGTTTAAATGATCCTGGAGGTCAAGGTCATGTTCCAATTTGGAATGAAATGCTTACTAATGAAGACTTTTTTAATGACTATCTTAACAGATGGCAAGATCTGGCTACGACTGATCTTTCGTGTGCAAATATGATAAGTGTTTTAGATAGTATGGTCGCTGTTATTGATCCCGAGATGCCGAGACAAATCGCTACCTGGGGAGGAACATATAATGAATGGCAATCCAATGTTCAAGACGTTAGAGATTTTATTTTAGCTAGGTGTAGTACTATGAATAATGGATTTATTCCTTGTTATCCAGATTTATCAGGACCATTTAATGTAACTATAGAGATTGTTGGAATTGGAGAGGTAGAAATGAGTGATAATCTAATCATAAATGAAACTAATACTCCTCAGGTATATAGTAGGTTTGGTGGTGTAGAAATTCCTTTTGAGGTAAAAAGTGGAACTTTTCAATATTGGGAAGTTTTACCATCTGGAACTTATTTATATGATCCAATTATTGATACTCTTGCTATTGAATTACAAGGAGACGTTACAGTAAGAGCAATTTTTATTCCACCCACTCCCACTAGAGATATAGTTTATACAGTTGAACCACCTGGAACAAATACGTCCATTGATATAAATGGTATCAATGTAAATGTTTTTCCAACTACAATTAATTATACACTTGGTGATACTGTTAAATTAGAACCTCAAATTGACCCTCTTTGGGGATTTAGCTCATGGGAAACAGATTCTGTTGTAATGATGCCTTTACCAACGAACCCTACAGATTCGTTCTATGTAAATCATCATGATACTGTTGTTCTTCGTATTTATGAGCTTCCAACTATTGAGGCTTTCATTAGTGGAAATGATAGTGTTTGTGCTAACAGTGATGAAAATGCTGAAGTTAGAATTTCATTTAGTGGAGTTCCTCCATTTACATTTATGTACTCACACAATGGAGAGAATAAAGGGCCATTCACAACTACTTTAAATCCATATGTAATACAAACTAAATCTGCTGGTACTTATGATTTAGTAAGTTTCTCTGATGCTGATGAGATTGGAGGAGTAAGTGGACAAGCCATTGTTACTATATTCCAACCTCCCGTTGCAGATTTTCATTTGACTTCGTCTGACACATTAACTATTTTAAATCCGTCCTCAGAATTTATTGATGATTCTTATGGAAATATCGTGTGGTGGGAATGGAATTTTGGAGATAATTCTATAAATCAATTTAATCAAAACGTATATCACACATATGATGCGTCACCATCGGTATATACTGTTTCTCTAGTTGTATCAGACGATAATAATTGTAAGGATACTACGTATAGAAACATACTTATTAAGAACGAACATTGGATATATATTCCTAATTCCTTCTCCCCTGATGGAGACCAGATTAATGACAAATTTTGCATTTCTTTTAATGGTATAAGATCTGAATCTTTTAACTTTACCATATATGATAGATTTTCTAATGTGGTATATTCAACAAGTGATTTGTCTGATTTAGATTGTGAAAATGGTTGGAATGGAAATTATCAAGAAACAGAGAATCCACTTTTAATGAATACTTATATATATGAAGTTAATTATAAGGACTTTGAAGGTTGGATTCATCAAGACTTTGGTACAATATTCTTAATTAGATAATTTCACCAGAACTACTCTACCCAATCCGCAATAAATATATTGGTTTCCCTTGTTCCGCCGTTATTCCTATTTGATGAAAATACAATTTTTTTTCCATCATTAGAAAAGACAGGAAAGGAGTCAAATGTTTTATCGAAAGAAATTTTCTCTAGGTTCTCGCCATTAGTGTCTATCATGTATAGATTAAAAGGAAATCCAAATTTTGTATCATGATTTGAACAAAATATAATTTTTGTATCACTGGGGTGAAAAAATGGAGACCAATTAGCATTGCCAAGGTTTGTGATTTGTTTGAGATTAGTTCCATCAATATTACATGTATATATTTCCATTTTTGTTGGTTGTACAAGTCCTTGACTTAGAAGATCTTTGTATTCCATTATTTCTTTTTCTGTTTTTGGCCTCGAAGATCTAAATACTAATTTTTTACCATCATTTGAAAAAAATGCTCCTCCATCATAACCAAGTTGATTGGTAACTTGTTTAACATTAGATCCGTCTATGTCACAAGTGTATAGCTCTAGATCTCCACTTCTTATCGATGTAAATACAATTTTATCACCGGTAGGAGAAACGGTCGCTTCTGCGTCATACCCATATTCATTTGTAATTTGTTTAACTATATTGCCGTTCAAATCTGAAATGAAAATATCATATGAATCGTAAATGGGCCATACATATTTTCCATTAATTCTTCTATTGGGAGAATGTGGACATTGAGCGTTTTTAAGGTGGGTTGATGCATATAAAACCGTAGTATCACCTGGCAAAAAGTATGAACAAGTTGTTCTTCCTTCTCCTAAACTTATACGTTTAGGAATTGACTGTTTTAAAGAGTAATCATTAGTGTCAATTATATATATTTGATCACAACTCTCACCCCATTGTTCATTAGTGGCTTGAAAGATTAATTTTGAATCATCAAAACTCCAGTATGCTTCTGCGTTTTCCCCACTAAATGTTATTTGCCTAATATTCTTGAAATATTTTTCTTCAGGGTATTTTATCTCAGAATTTTGTGCTTTTATTTGTTTCAGATTAATGAGGATTAATATTACCAATATCTGTATAAATAAACATAAATGTTTCATATTTTTGTAAAAATTTTATGCAAAGATAAGTTAACAAATTAACTTTTTTTATCAAATGAAAAAAATTCTAATATACCTATTTTTAATTTCACAGATAACGATTATCTGTGGTCAAGAAAATGTAAAAATCACACAAATTCAAGAAGACTTAAAATTTCTTTCTTCTGATGAATTGGAAGGAAGATTTACAGGAACTAATGGAGAAAAGATAGCCGCTGAATACATAATCAAAAATTTTATTGAGTATGATTTAGAGCCATTGGGAGATAGTAATAGTTTTATTCAAAAATTTAATGCAAAACTCAGAAAAAATCCACACTCAGATATAGATGCTAAAAAAATTATTGGAAAAAATGTGATTGGTTTCCAAAACAATAACGCTAAACATACAATAATTATTGGAGCCCATTATGATCATTTAGGATATGGACAAGTTGGGTCTTTGTCAACGTTAGAAAAACAAATTCATAATGGTGCTGATGATAACGCCAGCGGTGTTGCATTAATGATTAATTTAATTCCTGATTTAATTAATTATAAATATTACAATTATTTATTTATTGCTTTTTCTGGAGAGGAGTTAGGCCTATACGGATCAACGTATTTTACAAAATACCCAACTATTGATTTATCTAAAGTCAGGTATATGTTAAATTTTGATATGGTGGGAAGATTAAATAATCAAAGAACATTATTAGTAAATGGAGTTGGTACAAGCTCAAAATGGGAAAAATTAGTAGAGCAAAGTAATATTTATAATTTCGAATTAAAAACTACCCCCTCTGGATTTGGAGCATCAGATCACACTCCTTTTTACAATAGAAAAATACCTGTATTACACTTTTTTACTGGACAACATAAAGATTACCATAAACCGTCAGATGATATTGATAAAATTAATTTTGAAGGAATATATGATATTTCTTTATACGTATTAGAGATAATAAAAAATTCATTTGATATCTCTGATTTCGATTATATAGAAACTAAATCTAGTTCTAATGAAAGTCCTAGATTTTCTGTAACTTTAGGGATAATGCCAGATTATCTCTCAGAAGAAGAAGGTTTAAGAATAGATGGAGTAAGTAAAGATAAATTAGCTGATAGAGTTGGTATTTTAAGTGATGACATCATAATTAGGCTGGGAGATTTTGAGGTAACAGATATAATGAGTTATATGAAAGCTTTATCTAAATTTAGATCAGGAGATAAAACAAATGTTGTTATTAATAGAGCGGGTTCTGAATATGAATTTGAGATAGTTTTTGATTGATAATTGAAAATTAAATTAACTCCAGACAATCAATATACATATTAAAAAGATTCAGATTTATTTTTAAATAACTTTCTTCTTTAAATTTTGATTATTACGAGGTTAATTTTTAAGATATTTGTTTAACCAATTTAAATGCTCTGCAATTAATTCTTTTTTTGGAACATAATGTCCTGAGGGATAAACATAATGTTTTTTGTGTTCTGTTTCGGTACCAATTAAATCATACATTGGTTTTTGAGAAGTTTCCATAGGGAAAAATACATCATATTTTCCATTTAACATAATTATGGGGCATTTTATTCTAGGGGTATACAAATATGATTCTATTTCTTCATATGTTTCTTGAAAACATAAACCGGCTACATTTAATACAGCTGCTTTTACTCTTTCATCAATTGCTAATAAAATATTAGCCATATACCCCCCCCAGCTAACTCCATAGTATGATAAGTATTCAATATCTAAGTCTTCCCTAAGCTCTATGTAATCTATTGTTTTTTTAAATTCCTTACCCCAGTTTATAACATGATTTTTGTATTGTTTTGTTTTAGTCGGATAATCGCTTTTTAACTCATCTTCTCGTTCATAGGTACTAAGATAAATTGGATGAATAATTGCATAACCTTCTTCCATTAAATAATCAAATTGATCTAATTTATTTGCTATCATTATGTCAGTGTTTGTTAAATGAATAGCGTTGGAACCAGGAAAGTAGATTATAGGTTTATATGGTGGCTTTATTGATGAATTATAGAATATATAACCTGGCATTTTTTCAACTCCATCAACACAAGGTATCTCGTAACGCTGTACTTTATAAATTTCATTGTTTGGGATGTTGATTATTGTGTCATTGAAGTTTTTATTATAGTCTATAAATTGTTTTTTATAGATTTTGAAAACTTCTTCACTAACGCCAGGCAATGAATAATAATCTCTAATTTTCATGTAGATACTAGTGTCAGCATAATTTTGGAAAGATTCATATTGGTCTAGATTTTTGACAAGTCTAAATCCATTTCCAATACTTCTGTTAAAAGCATTTTGTCCGACATAATCATTAAAGAAATAATCATCATCAAGATAGCATCCCCCTAGAATAGCCTTGTTAGTTTTTTCAGAATTTGAAAAGTTAATAGTCCACTCTCTAACATTTCCAGCTATATCAAAAATATTATTTCCATTATTTGTTTCAATGGAGCCAACACTAGATAAAAGTGATTTGGAGAAATTGCTTTTGGGCACAAATCTAAATGATGTTCCTAAATTAGCTGCGTTTGACCATTGATAAACATTGGGTATATCCATATTAACATATCTAGCATACGCACGAGCTTCAAACCATGAAATTCCCGTTACGGGGAAATCTTCTTGACCTTTTGGAAACTTTGAATATGACCAGTTTGAAGGTCCAGGTTTGCCAAATTCTCCCACAAAATTTTCTACGCTATTAAAATCATATGTTTTGGTTCCGATATTTATTGGAAAGTCCCAGTACTCAGGTTTTGAGTATCCACTATCTTTTACAAATTTTTGAAATTCTTTATTTGTAACCTCATATTTAGACAATGCGTAAGCTCCAATTTTCTTATTTTTTAGATGATCGATTCCTGGAAATCTCAACTTAGTGTTTTTCCCAAGGAATAATACAAAATTACTATCAATTTTATAATTATCTTTAGGTAAAATAAATACATTATCGTTATTATTTAGGTAATATGGATGAGTTCCAGTAAAAAAAATATTATCTTTATAAACTAACTTTAATTCTAACCATTTTTGAGGTACTCTTATGTTTTTTAAAGGAGAAATACCTAATAGTTCCCAGTCTTCAATAGTATCATTCTTTACTTTTAAGTACACTTTAACTTTTATTGGAGTTGTATATATATCAACAAGAGTAGTAACTTTTTCATAATAACTTTTTAAAATAGTATTTTCTAATTTATCGTCCTTAATTAGATTTCTGGTGCTATTATACACATAATCAATATTTCCAGATTCAAATGCCTCATGAATTGCGGGAAGCTTGTTTTCAATAAAGTCATCATTCTTTTTCCCTCTTATGAAATAAAAAATAAATAATGATATCAATACAAGACTTAATAAAACATTTAGGTATTTAATATAGTTAAATCTGTTGTTACTTTTTGTTTTTTGAATAGTCTCAGTGTCTTTATCTATTTCTTGATATGTGAAGTATACTCCAATAATAAACCCTGAAATTAAGACTATTAAAATTAGGTTTGATGAAATAGATATTTTAAACATCCTGTCAATAATATCAATTCCTTCCAAAAAAGTAAATGACACAATAATAAATGTTATAATAAACTTAAAATACTTATTATTTTTCATAGAAGCAAACTTACAGAAAATTGATTAAATAAAAATCGAATGTGATTTTTAGCTACACGTCAGTTGTGCGCGCATTTAATTCAAACACTTCCAAAAGTAAAATTACATTTTGAATTACTTTTCTTATTTATTATAACTCTAAATTTTTGAAACGTTATATTTACAAAAATTTCACAGAAAACTTTATTTAGATTTATTCTAAATTAGTATCTTTGAAAAATGAAAAATATAATTTTCGTTTTTTTAATCTGTTTATTTTCAAACACATTATTTTCTCAAAAAAATTATTGTTTAACCGCATCTGACGACTCAAGAATTGTTGCAGCTGGTGGTTCAATAACTGAAATTCTATTTTTCTTGGGCCAAGAAAAAAAAATTGTGGCATTAGATGTTACATCAACATACCCTGAACAAACTAAAAAACTTCCTTCAATAGGTTACGTTCGAGGTTTGTCAGCTGAGGGAATTTTATCTATGAATCCATCTTTGATTATTGGTGAAAATGATATGGGTCCACCCGCAGTAGTTAATCAATTAAAAGAAATCGATATCGATTTAAGAACAATTCCTGAAGATCAGTCAGTTGAGGGAATATTACAAAAAATTTATTGTGTTGCATCTATTTTAGACATTGAAGATATCGCAAAAGAAAAAATAGATATTGAATTATCTTCACCAATCACTGAGTTAAACAATATTGTAAAATCTAAGAAAATTGAAGAAGTAAAAGTTATGTTGATTTTAAGTATGAAAGGTTCTTCTCCAATTGTTGCCGGAAGAAATACTTCTGGTCATGGCTATATAGAAATGCTTGGTGCGAAAAATGCTTTTGATAGTTTTGAAGGATGGCAGGTGGTATCTCCTGAGTCAATTCTTAAAGAAAATCCTGACTTTATAATTTTACCGCAAAGAGACCTTCATAAGAATTCTGATGTTTCAAAAATTATTGACGATCCAATCTTTTCAAATATTAACGCTGGCAAACAAAATAACTTCATTTTTGATGACGGAATGGCTATTCTTGGATTCAGTCCTAGGACTATTAAAAGTGCTCTAAAATCAGCAAATAAAATATTAGAAAGTTTAGAATGAAAAACTTGATTTTTCGTTATTTAAATTTTCGTCAAATATTAATTATAAATCTTTTATTTCTAATTGTTGCTGTATCTTTTGTTTTTGCTATATCAATAGGAAGTTATGATATTTCATTAAAAAATTATTTTGAAGGAAATTTTTCTGAACTTGATAATGTAATTTTAAAAAATATAAGAATTCCTAGAGTTTTGTTAGCTGGTTTTGTTGGGGCTTCTTTATCTGTGTCCGGAGCTTGTTTACAAGGTCTCTTTAGAAATCCATTAGCAGATCCAGGTTTGATAGGGGTTTCCTCAGGTGCTGCTTTAGGAGCAGCTATCTCTATAGTTATTGGTTCTGAGATTTTTTCAAGTGATATTTTTGCTCCATACATAGTTCCGTTTTTTGCAATTTTGGGTTCAGTATTTGTAATTTTAATATTGTTTATTATTACTAACGGTTTTAAGAATTCAGGCATCACTTATATGCTTTTAGCGGGAATAGCGATAAACTCACTAGCTGGTGTAGGTATTGGTATATTAACATTCATTAGTGATGATTCTGAACTAAGAGGGTTAACTTTTTGGACTATGGGGAGTTTTGGTGGAGTCAAATGGACATTAATTTTACCAACAATTATCTTAATACTTATTACCATTTTTTGGACATTTCGTTTTGCGAGAAAACTTGATCTAATTCAACTAGGAGAAACAGAAGCTTATAGATTAGGAGTTAATATAAATAAATTAAAGTTTAATATAATTATCTCTTCCGCTACAATCGTTGGACTTGGTGTTTCTCTAGCAGGTATGATTGGTTTCGTAGGCTTAGTTATCCCACATATTGTCAGGTTGTTAGGGGGTGTAAATCATAACTATTTATTACCAGCTTCAGCTTTATTAGGAGCGTTTTTAATGATTATTGCAGATATGATTTCCAGAGTTATTATTCAACCCGCGGAATTACCTGTAGGCCTAATCACTAGTGCAATAGGTGCACCATTTTTTTTGTGGTTGATCTTTAAAATAAGAAAATCATGAGTATAGAAGTGCAAAATATTTTTTATGAAATTAACAATAATCAAATTTTAAAGAATGTTTCTTTAACAATTGATACAGGAAAAATATGTTCTATTCTTGGACCCAATGGATCTGGTAAATCAACTCTTGTAAAGGTAATATCTGGTGATATAAAACCCCAAAATGGTTTTATTTTTTTTAATGATAGAAACCTAAATGATATCAGTATTGAAGATAGAGCAAAAATTAGAAGTGTAATGTCTCAATCACAACAAATTTTTTTTGATTTTTCCGTAAGAGAAATTATTGAAATGGGGTGGATTGAAGAAAATGGTATGTACTCTATTTCAGATATAAACGAATCTTTGCAAAAAGTTGCAAAAGAATGTGAGGTATTTAGTCTTTTAGATAGAAGATTTAATAATTTGTCCGGGGGTGAGCAGAGAAGAGTTCATTTTGCAAGAACTTTAATTCAGCTGTATAACAAAATTGAATTAAATAATAAAAGATATTTAATTTTAGATGAACCAACAGCTAATTTAGATTTATTACATGAGTTAAAATTAATTAAAAAATTAAAAGCTAAAGCGAATGAAGGTTTTGGAGTATTAATTGTTTTACATGATCTTAACATTGCATATAATTTTTCTGACCAAATAGCTTTAATAAATAATGGAGAAATTCTACACAAAGGACTGCCAGATGATGTTATTTCAGATGAAATATTGACATCAATATATAGAATGCCGATTAAGGTAGATAAACAAAATAAAAGAATAAATTACTATTAAAATGACAAAACAAGAGAATCGTACATCATCATATGAATTAAACGCAGTTAAATTATTTAGAACTTGTGATTCAGCAATTTTATCAACAGTCTCAGTAAAGCATGAGGGTTACCCTTTTGGAAGTTTTGTAACCTATATGAGTGGAGATTGTAGAACTGCATATCTATATTTGAGTGATATAGCACAACACACGAAAAATTTAAATAATAATTCAAAGTCTTGTCTCACAATTATTAAAATGGAATCTGACAAACAAAATAGTGAAAGATTGACTCTATTGGGAGATTTAGAACCTGTTGAAATAAATAAAATTGAAGAATGCAGTAGCAAGTATTACGAATTTTTTCCAAAAAGTAGAGAATACGCAAAAATGCATGGATTTAATTTTTACAAATTTGAAATATCATCTTGTAGATGGATAGGAGGTTTTGGTAAAATTGCATGGCTAAAAAATAAAAATTGGAATCAATTAGACCCTGAATGGAAAAAAAATGAGAAGGCAATTATTGAACACATGAACGATGATCATTCTAACTCGATTTGTTCCTCATTAAATTCTCAGTATAATATAAAGGATGAAAATGCTAAAATGATATTTTTAACTATAGATGGTTATTATGTGTCTTCAAATCAAAAGCTTTACTTTATACAATTTAGCAAGCCTGCATTTAGTTCTAAAGAATACAAAGAAAGTCTTGTTAACTTAGCTAATCAAAATAGAAAATTTGAACTGTAAAATAAAATTAAATTGGTTGCTTAACATTCTCTTTTATCTTAATTACTTCCTACTGGACAACACTCTTTCACTTTAGTTATTATGTTCATATTTATATATTTATTTTTTAACTAATAAATAGATATAAATAAAAAAAGCAGAAACTTTCGTTTCTGCTTTCAGTACCCGGAGCGGGACTTGAACCCGCACGGACATTACTGTCCATTGGATTTTAAGTCCAACGTGTCTACCAATTCCACCATCCGGGCAGTCAATTTGAATTTTGAGCGAGTGATGGGATTCGGACCCACGACCCTCACCTTGGCAAGGTGATGCTCTACCCCTGAGCTACACTCGCAATTGGTCGACAAATTTAATTAAATATTCAAAATTACCAACTCTTTTTTTATTTTCCTATTAGTTTTTTTATTTCATTAAGTTTCATCAATGCTTCAACAGGTGTTAATGAGTCAATATCAATATCTATTATTTCTTCTTTTATCTGAATTAATGTTGGGTCATCTAACTGAAAAAAACTTAGCTGCATTTCATCTTTTATATTAAGAGCTTTTTTATTTTCTTTTTTACTTTTACTATTTTCTAACTTTTTTAAAATTTCCTCACTCTTTTTTATAATTTGTTTGGGCATACCAGCCATTTTGGCTACATGTATCCCAAAACTATGTTCAGAACCACCTTCTTTTAGTGTTCTGATAAACATTATTTTATTGTTTATCTCTTTTACGGAGACATTAAAGTTTTTAATTCTATTAAGAGATTTTGTCATGTCGTTCAGTTCATGATAGTGTGTAGCGAATAGTGTTTTGGCTCGATATTTGTTTTCGTGTAAGTATTCTGCAATAGACCACGCAATTGACACTCCGTCATAGGTTGATGTTCCTCTACCAATTTCATCCAATAAAATTAAGCTTCTTTCAGAAAGATTATTTAAAATACTTGAGGTTTCATTCATTTCTACCATAAATGTAGATTCTCCCATAGAGATATTATCTGAAGCCCCAACTCTTGTAAAAATTTTATCAACTATGCCAATTTCAGCTGCTTCTGCTGGTATATAACTTCCGATTTGCGCCATTAATACTATAAGGGCGGTTTGTCTTAGCAGAGCCGATTTTCCAGACATATTAGGACCAGTAATCATCATTATTTGTTGATTTTTTCTATCGAGTTGTATGTCGTTTGGAATATATTTTTCACCAGATTTTAATTGATTTTCTATTACTGGGTGTCTGCCTTTTTTTATTAGTAAACTAGTACCATCTGTAATAAATGGTTTATTGTAATTTTTTAGTAGTGCAATCACAGCAAATGAATATAAGCAGTCTAATTTAGAAATTATGTGAGAGTTTAATTGAATGGGTTTTATATATTCAGTTAACGATATCACTAATTCTTGATATATTTTAAATTCTAGCTCTGAAATTTTACTCTCAGCTGATAAAATTTTTGATTCGTACTCTTTCAGTTCTTCGGTAATATATCTCTCAGCGTTAACTAATGTTTGTTTCCTAATCCAATCATTAGGAACTTTGTCTTTGTGAATATTTCGTACTTCTAAATAATATCCGAAAACATTATTAAATGATATCTTTAATGAAGGTATGCCTGTCCTTTTTGTTTCTCTGTCTAGTATTTTTTCAAGGTGTTCTTTGCCAGAGCATGACAACTTTCTTAGATTGTCTAACTCAGGACTTATACCTTCTTTAATAACATTCCCTTTGCTGATCAATGCTGGAGGGTTTTCAGAAATAGTTTTTTTTATTTTTTTTGATATAAATTCACATGGGTCAAGTTGCTGGCCAATCAATATTAAATTGTTGTTTTTAGAGTTTAAACATTTTTCTTTTATTGGTGATATACACTCCAAGGCTAATTCAAGCTGTTTGCATTCTCTTGGAGAAATTCTCGAAGTTGAGACTTTTGATATTAATCTTTCTAAATCTCCAATTTTTTTAATATTTTCAATTAAAGTTTCTCTAAAGATTTGTTCGTTAATAATATGATTAACAATATTTAGTCTTTCATTAATTTTTTTTATTTCTTTTAATGGAAGCGCTACCCATCTTTTAATCATTCTACTTCCCATAGCAGACAAGGTATTGTCTAGAACATTAATAAGTGTTTTGGCTTGTTCGTTAGGTGAGTTAAATAATTCTAAATTTCTAATTGTAAATTTATCCATCCACACATATTTTTCTTGATCTATTCTTCTAATATTAGAAATATGCTGTGTTAAATGATGATGAGTTTCTTTCAAATAGTGTAAAATAGCTCCAGCTGCTACAATGCTATTATTCATTTTATCTATCCCAAAGCCTTTTAAAGACGAGGTGTTAAATTGACTTTTAAGAAGTTCATTAGAATATTCTTCAGTATAAATCCATTCATCTAAGGCGTAAGTAAAGAATCTATTTCCAAATTTTTTTTCAAACTCTTTTCTTTTGTTTTTTTCGAATAAAACTTCTGATGGATTAAAGCTTTGTAGTAATTTATCAATATAGTCAGATTTACCTTCAGCAACTAAAAATTCTCCGGTTGAGTTGTCTAAAAAAGAAACTCCAACAATATCTTTTTCAAAATATATTGATGCTAGAAAATTATTACTTTTCTTGTCTGAGATAGTGTCTCTATAAGAAACACCAGGAGTTACAAGTTCAGTAACTCCTCTTTTTACAATTTTTTTAGTAGCTTTAGGGTTCTCCAATTGATCACATATTGCAACTCTATGACCAGCTCTTACTAATTTTGGTAAGTAAGTGTCAATTGAATGATAAGGGAAACCAGCTAATTCTATTTTTGATGAACCATTTGCTCGATTTGTTAAAACAATTCCTAGAATTTTTGATGCCTTGATTGCGTCCTCTCCAAAAGTTTCATAAAAATCTCCAACTCTAAATAGCAAAAGGGCATCTGGGTGTTTTGCTTTTATTCCATTGTATTGAGCCATTAATGGAGTTTCTTTTTTTGTTTTTGATTTTGTCAATTTAAAACTATTATTTTTGTGATTACAAATATAATAGATGAGAAAGTTAAAGAATAGTGAATTGAGAAGAATAAGTGTTGAAAACTTCAAATCTTCAATAAAAACTCCTATTGTTGTCATTTTAGATAACATCAGGTCTGCAATAAATGTTGGTTCTGTTTTTCGAACAGCCGATGCATTTAGATTAGAAAAAGTTTATTTGTGTGGCATCACTTCCACTCCTCCTCACAAAGATATTCGAAAGTCCGCATTAGGTGCCACCGAAACTGTGGAGTGGGAGTACTATGAAGATATTAAAAATATAATACTTCATTTAAGGAGTCAAGGATACATGATATGTTCTGTGGAACAAGTTGATGGTTCAATAATGCTTCATAAGTTTTCAAACTTAGAAAAGCCAATAGCTGTTATTTTTGGAAATGAAGTAGATGGTGTAAAACAATCAGTAATTGATAAAAGTGATTATTGTATAGAAGTTCCTCAAATTGGGACTAAACACTCATTAAATGTTTCAGTTTGTGTTGGTATTGTTCTATGGGACCTATATAAAAAAATTATTTAATAATTTTAAAATCAACTCTTCTATTAACCTCGGATAATGTTTTTATTCTTGGAAAATCAGTTGAACTAACTTCTAATGAAAGAGGTTTTTCTTCTCCATTACTAATATATTCAAATCTATTTTTATCAATTTTAAAGTTTTTGGATAGATAATTAATCACAGAGAGGGCTCTTTTTTTTGCAAGTTCTTTATTATAATCAGCGTCACCATATTGATCGGTATTACCAATGACCATTAGTCTAATTTTATCATTATTTTTTAATATCATTGCTACAGTTGATAATCTTTTTAAATTAGAGTTATTTATAAAGAAACTACCGCTCTCAAAATATATAGAAGGTAAATAACTATTATTATCACCACTATTATTAATGATTGATACAGAAACTCCATACTTGTTTACAATGGATCCTGGTGCAGTGTTATTTTCTAAATCTTTAATGTCAGGAATTCCGTCATTATCAGAATCAAATTCGACCCCTTTATTATCTACAATAGCACCTATTGTTGAAAAAGGATCCTCATCTAAATAGTCAGGAACGTTATCCATATCTATGTCTAACGCTGAGCCAGAACCATCTACTGATACTCCAATCGGAGTATTTAGTTCTTTGTCAAAGGCGTCAGAGACTCCGTCATTATCACTGTCATCAGAAAGCCATCTAATATTTGCTGTTGTTAGTTGGATTTCTTTCTCTAATCCTTTCATTGGCGTTCTCCAGCTATTCATTTCTTTATTCAAGATTTTATATGAAAAACCAAAGGAGTAATAATTAAAAAAATCATTATTTGCATTATTGCTATGTGAGTCCCAGTAGTCAGTGTTTGATTTTCGTTTTGTAATATCAAAATGAATTTTAAACTTATCATTTAAGGTGTATGAAGAATTTAAACCCAAGACGTAAACGATATCTTTTGGGGAATTTAAAAATGATTTTTTTGAAAAATTATTATTTTGTAAATATACACCTTCCTTATATCCGTAACTGTAGATATAATTACCATTAAAATTTCTATTTAGACTGTTAAATACATTTAGTCCTACTCCGTTTTTGAGATATATATCAAAATTATACAGGTTAATATTGGAAAATAATGAATTTACATGCGATAAGTTTATTAATACTTGAAAGTCTAATTCATTAAAGCTAGTGACAAAATACTCACCGTTATTTTCATAAAAATTATAAGGGTCATAAGTAATATAGTTATCTCCAATCTGTTCACTTTTTATACCTCCAAATTTTCCAGTAATATAACTAGTTTTTAAAGAAATTAATGGATTAATTTTTTTTTGGATAGATAATTCATATGCGGGTTTAATCTCATCAAAAAATCTAGAGTAACTCGGTCTAAAATCTAATTGTTTTATGTCTCCATAAAATTGTGTTGCGCCAAACATTAATTTAAACTCAATATTGTTAAAAATATTATTAGAGAAAATAATATTTTCTACGTTATTCTTTTTTGGCGTTTCTTTGTTAATTTCAATTGGATAATGATCAATATTTAAATTTTCTTGACAAAAGCCGTGTTTTAAAATTAGTGTAATTATTATTGTAAATAGTGTCGAATAACTCTTCATGATTAATTTAGTAGATGCAAACTTACTTATTTTTTTTTAAAAATAGATTTGTTAATATCCTTCATAAAGATATAATTTTCGGTTCGTATAGTTTGTTCAATAATTATATATTTGCCAGTAAACTTAATACAAAAAAAAATGAAAATTCTAAAACTAATTATTCTAGCTATAATATTAAATGGTTGCGGATTACACTATATGTCATCTAATTATCACAAAGTAAATTATGAGCAAACTCCGTCAGTTTTACAGACAAAAGGAGAAATGATTTCAATTAATTTGAAAGGTACGTTTCCTGAAAAGTATTTTGCTAAAAAAGCGACTGTTGAGATAACTCCAGTAATAATTAGTGAAAACGGAAACGAGAATAAATTAAAGTCAATTATCTTACAAGGCGAACAAGCTACAGGTGGTGACGAGACAATCTTTTTTGAATCAGGAGGTTCTTTTGTTTATTCAGACAATATAAAGTATACTGATGATATGAAATCATCTACATTGGAATTGAGAGCTTTAGCTGTTATAGAGGATGAAAATAAGATTCTTGGACCTGTAACAATTGCAAAGGGGGTCATTTCTACCTCCATGAAGGTTGCAAACAACGAAATTATTGCGATAGCTCATCATGGTTATGAGGAGGAAACTATTTTGTCTGAAACAGCAACTATATATTTTTTAGTTAATAAAAGTAATATTAGAACAACTGAAAAAAGTGACGCAGATGTAAAAAGGTTACAAGACTTTATAAAGCTAGGTTACAAAACAGAGTCATTTGTAGTAAAATCATCTGCCTCACCAGAGGGAAAGGAAAAAATAAATACAAAGTTATCTGATAACAGACAAAATAATACATTTACTTATGCTAAATCTCTACTGAAAAAACTGAAAGCTGATGGAGCTAATAATGATGATAATTATAAAAAGTCATCTGCCGGAGCTGACTGGGATGGTTTCAACAAACTAGTTAAAAATTCATCAATTGATGAAAAAAATACTATTTTAAATTTGACAGATAAAACAAAACAAAGATCTCAGAAAGAAAGAGGAGAATTATTACAAGATATGGCTCAGGTTTATGATGCTTTAGAGAAAGATGTCTTACAATTCTTGAGAAAATCTGAGATTACTATTAATTCGTATCAACCTAAAAAGACAAAATCTGAAATTTTGTCTTTGTCATTAGAAAATCCTTCAGCACTTACTATTGAGGAACTCTTGTATTCTGCAACGCTGGAAGAGAATAAAGAAAACAAAATAGTTATTTATAATACAGCGATTGAATTACATGATGATTGGAGAGCATATAACAATTTAGCAGCTCATTACCTGTCAATTAATGACGCAAATACTGCTGTTGACTTTCTTAATCTTGCACTCGAGAATGGAGGTTCAGAAGACCCTGCTGTACTTACAAATTTAGGAATTGTAGCTTCATGGAATGGGGCTCTATCAACTGCTCAAGATTTATTTGATAGGGCAAAAACAAATTCAGAAAATCAGGGAATATTAGACATTAGACAAGGAAACTATGGTTCAGCTGTAAAATTATTAAGAGCAAATTCCTATAACGCTGTGCTCGCTAATATTTTAAATGGTGATTATAACATTACTTGTAATGAAAATACAGCGGAATGCTATTACTTAAATGCAATTGCTGGAGCTAGATCATCTAATGAATCTTTACTATTTACAAATTTAGAGAAAGCTATAAATCTATCAAGTTCTTATAAATTAGAGGCGTCAAATGATTTAGAATTTCAAGATTATAAAAGTAACGAACAATTTCTCTCTTTAATAAAATAATTTAAGATATAGATAACTCCATTTATAGTTTTTTCTATTAATTTTTTTTGTGGAAAAGAAACCTAATTTTATTATTGTTGGAGCTATGAAAGCGGCTACAACATCTGTGTACTCTTATTTAAAGCAACATCCAGATATTTTTATGACAAGGGTTAAAGAACCTATGTTTTTTAATAATTATAAAAAATCTCAAGATTTTTTAATAATTGGTTCAAAATTTAAAAATAAGATTAAAACAATTTCAGATTATTACGCGTTATTTGATGAGGCTAAAAGTGAAAAATTATTGGGAGAAGCTTCTCCATCATACATTTATGATAAAAACACTCCTAATTTAATTAAGAAGTATCTTCCAAATACAAAAATTATTATTATTCTAAGACAACCTGTTGATAGGGCCTACTCTAATTTCTTGCATGTCTTAAGATCTGGTAGAGAAGTCTTTAGTTCATTTGAGGATTCAATTAATTATGAATCTAAGCGAATTGAAGACAATTGGAGTCCATTATATCATTATATAAATAAGGGATATTATTCAGAGCAAATAGAAAGATATTTTAATGAGTTTCCAATAGAAAACATTAAGATTTTATTATTTGACGATATTATTCAAAATACAAAAGAATGTTTAGAAGATATTTTTAGATTTTTAGAGGTTGATGATACATTTGAGGTCGATTTTTCTAGGAAATTAAATGCTTCTGGTATTCCCAGAGGTGTTTTAGGTTTTATTTTGAAGAAAATGAGATATTACAGATTGATGCCAAAATTTGCCCTTTCTGATTATTTTCCCAATTCTATTATAAATTTAATTTTTAAATCTGTATATACGAAAAGTCCAAAATTGTCTTCAAAATTTAGGAGAGAATTAACAAATAAGTATTACAAAGAAGAAATTATAAAACTACAAAAGTTGATTAATAGAGATTTGTCAGATTGGTTAAGATAAGATTAATTTTTTAGCTTTCTGTTTTAGATCAAAATGCTGAATTTCTGAGATAATTTTTTGATAGTGCTTTTTATCTTTTACAAAGTCTATGTTACTCACGTCTATAATTAGTACCGGGAAATTGTCTTGTTTTTTTAAATAGTCAAAGTATTTTTGCTCAATATTTTTAAGATATTCGTTATCAATATTTTGCTCATATTCTCTCCCCCTCAGTTGGATGTTTTTTTGTAATCTTTCGATATTCGAATGTAAATAAATTAAAAGCTCAGGGTGTTTAATGGATGAGAACATAATATTATATAACTTGTTAAATAGGTTATATTCATCTTCTTTTAAATTATTCTGAGCAAATAATTTTGATTTAAAGAAAGAATAATCTGCGATTTTTATTTTTGAGAACAAATTTAAATTTGATCCTTTTCCAATTAACTGTTGAAATCTTTCAGCCATAAATGAAAGTTCTAATGGGAATGCATTTTTTTCAGGATCTTCATAAAATTTTGGAAGGAATGGATTATTTTCAAATTCTTCTAAAATTAAATTAGCATCAAAATCTGCGGCAATTTTTTTTGATAAACTTGATTTTCCACTTCCAATATTTCCTTCGATGTTAATAAAGCTAAATGGTATATTCATAAACTTTTTCTAAATCTTTACATTCATTCAATAAGCAAGAAATACTTTTTTTATACTTAGGGTGTTTGTAAGAAGGAGCAATTTCATTTAAAGGTACTAGTACGAAATTTCTTTCTTGTATGTATTGATGGGGGATAGTTAAATTAACAGTATTGATGATTTGATCATTAAACAATAGTATGTCCAAATCAATGATTCTTTCATCCCATTTTTTCTTTCTTACTCTGCCCAAATCATTTTCTATTTTTTGTAAAATTTCTAGGGTCTCAAATGGATTAAAATCAGATTCGACTTTGATTACACTATTTAAAAAATCTTTTTGTTTTGTGTATCCCCATGGGCTGCTTTCATAAATTTTAGATGAACAGCATATTTTTCCTAATTTAGTTTCAATTTGCAGCATACTTTTTTGAATATTGGATTTTCTATCTCCAATATTACTTCCGATTTGTATATAAATAATATTCATTTAAATTAAAATTCAAATATATGAATAGACATTAATTATATTATATTTTTTCGTAGTTTTATCTTTTTAAAAAAAAGATGAAAAACTTTATTAAAAACACCTTTTCTCGATTATTTTCAATTATCCTAATAATAATTTTCTTTTTAATATTTATATTGATCTTAATTCCAAAACAAAAGGAAATTATTGTTAAGAAAAATTCTATTTTGAAGATAAATTTAAATAAATCTATTTTAGATAGAACATCGGGCAATCCACTTCCAAGTATTGATGGTCTCAATATTTCCTCTACAGATAATATTGAACTAAAAGAAATTTTAGATAATATTGATAAGGCAAAGTTTGATGAAAAAATCTCAGGTATTTATTTACATCTTTCTGACTTAAAATCCGGAATGTCAAGTGTTGAAGAGATAAGAAATAAGTTGTTAGATTTTAAATCTACTGGAAAGTTTATATATTCATATTCTGAAGCATACTCTCAATTATCATACTACCTCTCATCAGTTTCAGACTCAGTTTTTCTAAATCCAAAAGGAATGGTTGAATTTAATGGACTTAGTGCTGGAGTTGTATTTTACAAGGACTTATTAGAAAAAATAGGTTTAGATATACAAGTAATTAGACATGGCAAATTCAAAAGTGCTGTTGAACCATATATGTACAATGGTATGAGTGATGAAAATAGAGAACAACTAGAAAAAATGCTAAACTCAATATCAAAAGCAATTAATGAGGGGGTATCTCAACAAAGAAATATAAGTAGTAAACGGATTAATGAGATTATTAATAATTTAGAGTTAAATTCTTCAAAAGCATGTAAACAACTTAATTTTATTGATGAACTAAAATATGAAGATGAAGTAATTGCTTTTTTAGAAAATAAATCAAAAAATATAATTGATTTTAATGATTACTTGGATGTCATTTCCAAAAAAAGTGTGAGTCAAGACAAAATTGCTATAATTTATGCTACTGGTGTTATAAATTCAGGAAAAGGAAGTTATAACTCAATAGGCTCAGAAACTACTGTTAAAGCTATACGTGAAGCTACAAAAGATGAAAAAGTAAAAGCAATTGTGTTAAGAGTAAATTCCCCAGGAGGAAGTGCCTTAGCATCTGATGTAATTCTTAGAGAGTTAAATATAGCTAAACAGAAAAAGAAAATTATTGTTTCAATGGGTGATTATGCTGCTAGTGGAGGATATTATATTTCTTGTAATGCAGATAAGATTTTTGCTAATAGCACAACTTTAACAGGATCAATAGGTGTATTTGGTATTATTCCCAATACTCAAAAACTTTTGAATGAAAAGATTGGAGTATACATAGATACTGTAAATACACATAAGTACTCTGATTTAGGAAGAGGCAACAGAAAATTAACTAAATATGAATTTGATGTTATTCAAAATTCTGTAAAGGATGTTTATGATACCTTCATAAAACATGTATCTAACGGTAGAGGAATTAGTGTTGCTGAAGTTGATAAAATATCTCAGGGAAGAGTTTGGAGTGGAGTTGATGCTTTGGAGATAGGTTTAGTTGATGAAATAGGAGGATTAGAAGAAGCTATAGCATCTGCGGCGGAATTATCTGATTTAGATGATTATAGAGTTATTTCGCTTCCAAATAAAAAAGACGAATTTGAGGAGTTAATAAAAAAAATTACTGTTGAACAAAATATATTTCTTAAGAAAATGATGAGTTTATCTGATATAGTTTTAAGAAATTTTAAGTTTATAAATTCTGAGGATAAAATTCAAACAATAGTTCCATATTTTATAGAAATTCAATGAAATAATTGACTTTGATTCATAACATCATTGTAGCTAAACTTAATAATAAATCCCTCATGTGAACGAACATTGAAAACTCTGTCGTTATCTAGTAGTAGATATTGACCTTTGATTCCTAGTAATTTCCCTTCGATTATTGGATTCTTTTCTAATTTTAAGCTTTTAATTTTTTTTGGATATTTTTTTACTGGATATTTTATTTCAGTTACCGTGTCATCTGATAAGATATATTTTTTTAATTCATTAGGTATGTGTATGGAGAGTTCTTTTTTTAGTTTTATTAAATCAATTGACTGAGGTTCACCCGATAGCATTTTTCTCCAATTAGTTATATCATTTACAAACCGTTTTAAAGATACTTCTATATCTCCTGAATATCTTCTGTTCGGTACTTCCGCCAATAAAATCGCTTGACTTGCTCCCTGATCCATCCATCTGTTAATACCCTGACTTTTTCGTGTTATTCCCACTTTTATTCCAGATGAATTTGCTAAATATACATAGTGGGGAGCTATTTGAAATTTTCTTTCCCATTCTAAATTTCTTTCTTCAACACCTAAATGAGCGGTGCATAATTCTGGTTTAAATATACTTTGTGAAGCCATCGGCGATTCCCAGTAACATTTATAACAAAAACCTGAGCGATAGAATTTTTTCATTTCTTTACCACAACCACAGATTACCTTGCCCGTCCACTTGATAGTTATATTCTTATCAATGATTTCATTCATATTATGAGTTTCATTATTAATTTCTAAGCAATATTTAACTTCATCATACAGTTCAGTTTTCATTTTTTTAAGACTGTCTTTACTCATATTTTTTTGTATTTTTATTGTTCATAAAAATATAAATTATTGATAAATATTCCATTTAAAAATTCTGTTCTTTCTTGGATGATGAAAAAAAGAATTCATCAAATAGATTTGTTTAGAAAATTTCCTCATGAAGTTCAAAATGATGTTTTTAATTCATTAATTCATAAAGGAAAATACACTTGTTTTGGTGATGATCATAAATTTAAAAATATAAAAACAATTTCAGACTTTTGTAAGCATATTCCTATACGTACTTACGAAGAGATATTCCCATATATTAATAGAGTAAGAAATAATGAAAAAAATGTTTTATGGCCGGGCAATGTTAATTGGTTTGCAAAATCATCAGGTACAACAAATGACAAGAGTAAATATATTCCTATATCCAAAGAATCCTTGGAAGAATGCCATTACAAAGGAGGTAAGGATATGCTTTCATTGTACTGCAATAATTTTCCAGAAACAAATTTGTATAACGGAAAAGGTTTAATGTTAGGAGGAAGTTTAGAGACTAACTCAGTATATAATTATACTGATGGTGATCTATCCGCAATACTAATCAATAATTTCCCATTTTGGGTAAATATGCATCGATCTCCAGACTTGAAAACAGCTTTATTAAAGGATTGGGAGTTAAAATTAGATTTAATTTTGAAACAATCATTGCGTGAAAATATAACTAATATTACGGGTGTGTGTTCTTGGGTATTAGTTTTGTTAAATAAAGCTATAGAGATGTCTAATTCTAAAAATATAATGGATATATGGCCCAATTTAGAATTGTATATGCATGGTGGAGTAAATTTTAGTCCATATAAGAATCAGTTTGAGAATTTGATACCATCAAAAAACATGAATTACTTGGAGGGGTACAACGCTTCTGAAGGTTTTTTTGGAATACAGGATCAAAAGCATAAAAAAGATTTATTGTTAATGTTAGATTATGGAATTTTCTACGAATTTATACCCCTAGATGAATTCAATAAAGGAAACAAAGAAGCGATATGTTTGCATGAGGTTACATTAAATACTCCTTATGTTTTGGTGATTTCTACTAACTCTGGGTTATGGAGATATATAATTGGTGACACCATAAGGTTTACTTCTGTGGACCCATACAGAGTAAAACTAGTTGGGAGAACACATAGTTATTTAAATGCAGTTGGTGAAGAATTAATGGTGGAAAACACTGATGAAGCATTGAGAATTTGTGCTTTCAAGCATAACTGCACAATATCAAACTACATAGTTGCACCATTTTTTGTTAAAGAAGGTGTAGCTGTTCACAAATGGATTATAGAGTTTATTAAAGAGCCGCAATCAAAAAATGATTTTATGGTTGATTTGGACGATTCTCTTAAGAGGATAAATTCCGATTATGAATCCAAAAGATATAAAAATTATTTATTATTATTCCCAGAGCTAATTGATGTAAAAAAAGATTTGTTTTATAAGTGGTTGTCAAAGAATAATAGATTGGGTGGACAGTTTAAAGTTCCTAGATTAGATAATTCCTCCAAAATATTTAAAGATATATTACAAGTAGATATTAAATAGTACAACTTATTAACATTAATTACATTCGGATATTGTTGCGGTTAAATTAACACTAAAGTTTTTTTATTTTTATCAAAAATTTAAAAATATGCATGTAGCAATCGCTGGAAACATAGGTTCAGGTAAAACCACATTAACAACTAAACTTTCAAAACACTATAAATGGACTCCACATTTTGAAGATGTAGAAAATAATCCTTATTTGAATGATTTTTATAAAGAAATGCAGAGATGGAGTTTTAACTTACAAGTTTATTTTTTAAACAGTAGATTTAGACAGATTATAGAAATTAAAAAAGAGGATAAACATTTTATTCAAGATAGAACTATATATGAAGATGCTCATATTTTTGCTCCGAACCTCCATTCTATGGGTCTTATGTCTACACGTGATTTTGAAAACTATCAAGAACTTTTTAGTTTGATGGATTCTTTGGTTGATGGACCTGATTTACTAATTTATTTAAGAGCCACAGTTCCAACTTTAGTTAGTCAAATACAAAAAAGAGGAAGAGATTATGAAAATAGTATTAGATTAGATTATTTAACTCAACTTAATGATAGATATGAAGCTTGGATATCTGAGTATAACAAAGGGAATCTTCTTATTATAGATGTTGATGATATTAATTTCTCTGATAATGTAGAGGATTTAGGATCTATAATAGAGAAAATAGATGCCGAGATAAATGGTTTGTTTTAAAATAATACCTTTTGAAGAAAAAACCAAATAGTATATCTATGTGGTTTTTTTAATATACTTTTATATTTATTCTATTTTTTTCCTTTTACAGCAATACTTATAATTTTTTCTTTAGAGCTTGTTATCTCAGATGGAGTGTTGAAGATTATATCTCCTTTAAAATCATTTTCATGAGTACTAAAGTATAGTGTTGCGTTCACTTTCTTATCCCCACTATTAAAACTTCCTTTAATACGAAAAACATTTTTTCTATTATTGTCAGATATCGCAAATTCTTCTTCAGCTGAGAAATTAAATTCTGTTGAATTATTAAAATAACTTAAAAGTTCATCACATAACTTAACATTCTCATCATTACACTCTAATTTAGACATTGTAATGCTATTAATACTAATTTGCTCATTCTCAGGATTTGATATTGTGTTATACGATTTAGCTAAACAAGTAAATGTAGGACGTTTAATATCAGAGTCGAAAGTGCCGTCTACAGTTTGTGGAGATATTATTTGTGGTGTTTCCTTTGTATTTGTAGAATTTTTTTCTGAGTCATTAACACAAGAAGTGAGTGAACATGATATAAAGATTATTGTTATAATGTTTAATGTTTTTTTCATAATAAGTTTATTTAATTTTCAATGACGAATTTTCTGAACTTTTGATTTCTTCAGTAGAATCTAGTTGATTTATGATTTCTTCTTGATGATCTGTATGACCTCCTAAAATAGGGGCCACTACGAGTCCAATTAAACAAGTTAATTTAATTAAGATATTCATTGATGGTCCTGAAGTATCTTTAAATGGGTCACCAACAGTGTCTCCAGTAACTGAAGCTTTGTGTGCCTCTGAACCCTTGTAAGTCATTTCTCCATTAATTTCAACTCCTGCCTCAAAAGATTTTTTAGCATTGTCCCATGCACCTCCAGCATTATTTTGGAATATTGCCCACAATACACCGCTGACAGTAACGCCCGCCATGTAACCACCTAACATTTCAGCGATTTCCTTATTATCCATTCCAAATAACATTGGTAAAAACGCAATTCCAAGTGGGAATAAAATTGTTAATAATCCAGGAGCCATCATTTGTTTTAATGACGCTTTAGTAGAGATGTCAACACATTTATCGTACTCAGGCTTTCCTTTTCCTTTCATAATTCCAGGAATTTCTTTAAACTGTCTTCTTACTTCATAAACCATTTCCATTGCAGCTTTACCAACTGCATTCATCGCAAGTGCAGAGAAAACAACAGGTACCATTCCTCCAATAAATAACATTGCGAGAACAGGAGCTTTAAAAATATTAATTCCATCAATTCCTGTGAAAGTAACATAAGCTGCAAATAGTGCTAAAGATGTTAACGCTGCTGAGGCAATAGCAAATCCTTTTCCAGTAGCAGCGGTAGTATTTCCGACAGAGTCAAGGATGTCAGTTCTTTCTCTAACAATAGGTTCTTGTTCACTCATTTCTGCAATACCACCTGCATTATCTGCAATTGGTCCAAATGCATCAATTGCTAACTGCATTGCGGTAGTAGCCATCATCGCAGATGCCGACATTGCTACTCCATAGAATCCAGCAAACTCGTAAGAAGCCCAAATAGCTCCAGCAAACAATAGAATAGAAGGGAAAGTAGAAATCATTCCAGTAGCTAAACCAGAGATAATATTTGTTGCTGCTCCAGTGCTTGATTGTTGTACTATCTTAAGAATAGGTTTTTTCCCTAATCCTGTATAGTATTCCGTTACAGAAGAAATAACACCCCCCACAATTAGACCAACAAGTGTTGCGTAAAATACACTCATTGAAGATACTTCAATTGTTCCTTCTCCAAAGAAATTCATCTTCATTGTTTCAGGCAACATATAGATAGTTAACAAATAACTTGAAATACCAACTAAAATTATAGAAGTAATATTTCCTTTGTTAAGGGCACTCATAACTTTATCCTCCTTTGCGTCATTGTCATTAATTTTAACTAACATAGTCCCAATCATTGAAATGATAATTCCAGCTCCTGCTATTGCCATTGGTAAAAGAATTGGACCAATACCTCCAAACGCATCATCAATCGCACCTCCCATATCTCGAATTATATAGTTTCCAAGAACCATTGCAGCTAATACTGTTGCAACATAGGAGCCAAATAAGTCTGCACCCATTCCAGCAACATCACCAACATTATCACCAACATTATCTGCAATTGTTGCGGGATTTCTTGGATCATCTTCTGGTATATCAGCTTCTACCTTTCCTACTAAATCAGCTCCTACATCTGCAGCTTTTGTATAGATACCTCCACCAACTCTGGCAAACAAAGCAATTGATTCGGCTCCTAAAGAGAATCCTGCTAAAGTTTCTAATACAATAGTCATATCATCAATATTAGTCCACACACCGCTCATAAAGTAGTTGTAGAAAATAATAAAGAAAGCAGTTAGCCCAAGAACTGCTAACCCAGCTACACCAAGTCCCATAACTGTACCTCCTCCAAATGATATGTTAAGAGCATTAGGGAGAGATGTTTTGGCGGCCTGCGTAGTTCTTACATTTGTTTTTGTTGCAATCTTCATTCCTATATTTCCTGCAAATGCTGAAAATACAGCACCAAATATAAACGCGATTACAATCATCCAGTGAGTAGATGGTACAATTGTAGATACGATAAATAGCAAAACACTAACAATTATTACAAATATTGATAGCAGCTTGTACTCTGCGTTTAAAAAAGCTAGAGCTCCTTCGTAGATATGGTCAGAAATTTCTTTCATTTTTCCATCTCCTGCTTCTTGTTTCATTACCCAATTTCTTTTGATTGCTGTATAAAACAGTCCAACAATTGCCATGGCAATCGGCATATAAATCATCATTGATTCCATATTTATTTAAATTTAATTTGTTTTAAAATTACGCAAAAATAATATTTTTATTCAAAGTACAAATTTGTATTAGTTTTTATTGTGTTTTTTGAAAAATTAGAACTTGATTTTTATTAGATTTGCACTATGAAAATTTAATAAATAAAAAATGAATATATTAGTTTGTATCAGTAGTGTTCCCGACACAACATCAAAAATTAATTTTAAGGATAGTAATTCCAAATTTGATTCCGATGGCATTCAGTATGTAATTAATCCTTACGATGAGTTTGGACTTACCAAAGCTATGATGATAAAGGAATCGATAGGAGGTAAAATTACTGTAATAACCGTTGGAGATGCATCTGTCGAGCCCGTAATAAGAAAAACTTTAGCCATAGGCGCTGATGAAGCAATTAGAGTAAATATGGTTCCTGAAGATAGTTACTCAGTTGCTTTTGAGATTTCAGAGTACATAAAAGAAAATAGTTTTGATCTAATTATTACTGGAAGAGAGTCTACAGATTATAATGGAGGAGCTGTTCCAGGAATGCTTGCAGAGTTAACAGATTTGCCATTGGTTAATGCGTGTATAGGCTTAGAATTCGAAGGTGATAATGTAAAATTAGTCAGAGAAATTGACGGAGGAAAAGAAATGATTTCATCATCTATACCAATAATTATTGGAGGTCAAAAAGGATTAGTTTATGAAAGTGAATTAAGAATTCCAAATATGAGAGGAATTATGCAATCTAGAACTAAACCACTTTCTGTTATTGATTCAAAATCAACAAGTGTATATTCATCTACTATCAGTTTTGAAAAGCCTGAGGAAAAAGCAGGATGCAAGATGGTTGATTCAGAAAATGTCTCTGAACTAGTAGATTTATTACAAAATGAAGCAAAAGTTATTTAAAAATTAAAATAAATATATTATGTCAGTAATAGTTTTTTCAGAAAATTGGAAAGGTGAATTTAGAAAAAGTACCTATGAAGCGGTATCTTATGCAAGTGAAACGGCAAAGATTTTGGATACTGATGTGGTTGTGGTTTCATTCGGAGATGTATCTGAGAATATGTTGTTAACATTGGGATTGTATGGGGCGTCTAAGATTGTATCAATTCCTTCTGTCTATAAAGCCGATGGTCAGGTCGTTACAAAAATTATCTCAGATTTATTTCAAGATTCTTCAATCTTTGTGTTTTCAGGAACTCATACTGCAAGAATGATAGCCCCTAGATTATCTATAAGTTTAAAAGCTTCTTATATCTCAAATGTAATTTCTTTAACAGATTCATCTAAAATTATTGTCAAGAGAAAGTCTTTTTCATCAAAAGCCATCGAACTAGTAAAATCAAATACATCGAAAGCGATAATATGTATTTCTCCTAATTCTTTTGGTTTAATTGAAAATAAGGTTGAATGTGTAATTGAACAAATAGATATAGAGCAAAAAGGATCTTTAAATTTTGATAGTCAAGAAACGTCCAGTGGCAAGATTTCAATTTCAGAAGCTGAAATAGTAGTTTCTGGAGGTAGAGGGTTAAAGGGTCCAGAAAATTGGGGAATGATAGAGGAGTTGGCTGATGTACTTGGTGCAGCTACAGCCTGTTCGAAACCAGTATCAGATATTGGGTGGAGACCACACTCTGAGCATGTTGGTCAAACAGGAAAACCAGTAGCTGCAGATCTTTACATCGCTATTGGGATATCGGGAGCGATACAACATCTTGCAGGAGTAAGCTCTTCAAAAGTAATGGTAGCTATAAATACAGATCCAGAAGCTCCATTTTTTAAGGCAGCAGACTATGGTATTGTTGGGGACGCTTTCGAAGTTGTTCCAAAGTTAATTGAAGAAATAAAGCAATTAAAAAATTAAATTTTGAGTCTAGTCCAGTTAGATATTGAAAGATTAGAACCAAGTAGTTCTCATAAAAGTTCATATGTATTACTTTTAAGAGAAATTGGAGGAGAAAGGAAATTACCCATAGTTATTGGACCATGTAATGCTGGATCAATTGCTATATATTTGGAAAGTAATCAAAATCCTGAACGACCTTTAACTCATGATGTTATAAAATCAATTACTAATAATTTTCAAATCACAGTCAGTCGTGTTGTAATTCATACTTTAAGAGAAGGAGTATTTCATGCTTCTTTCTTTTGTTTTATGGATGGCGATAATGAAATAGAAATAGATGCTAGGACCTCTGATGCAATTGCTATAGCAATACGAATGGGTTGTCCTATTTTTACTTATAATGACATTTTACAAGAGGCAGGAATTGTTCTTGCGGATAACTATACATCAACGTTTACAAGTGATGATAATGAAGAAGATCTCAAAAAAGATATATTTGAAACATTGTCCAAAGAAGAGCTTGAAAAACAAATGAAGGAAGCAATTGATGAAGAGGATTACGAGAGAGCATCTAGAATTAGAGATGAAATAAACAGGAGAAAACATTAATGAAAAAAATTCTTTTTCTTTTGTGTCTCTACACACAATTTTTTGCTTTAGGACAAAGCATTGAAGGAGAATGGAGTTTCAATTATATATTACCAGATAGTATAACTAAAGGAGAAAATTTAAAACCTATTTCTAGTAATGATAAGATATTTTTCAGTAATGAAGGGACATTTAATTATAAAATAAAGAGCGCAAATTTACATGCTAAAGGGTACTGGAAGCTAGAAGAGAATTTATTGATACTAGATTATAATTTACCTGAAGATACTATCCGCTCATATTCAATTTCTTTGACTGATGAGTCATTAATTTTAAATGAGAATAGAATTAACTACGCATTTGTAAAAGATAAAGCAAGGTCAATTGGCTTTTCAATTTCTTCACTATTGAGAGGAGTCCTTGGAATTTTAACTCTTATATTTATTGCTTATTTATTTAGTAGAAATAGAAAGGAAATTGATTGGAAATTGGTTTTTAAAGGACTAGCAATTCAAATTTTATTTGCTGTTCTAATACTAAAAGTCCCGTCTGTTTCTAAAGGATTTGAGTTTGTTGGAAAGATTTTTACTAAAATTATTTCTTTTACACAAGATGGTACTATGTTTTTATTCAGCTCTTTTGATTCAGGAATAATTGAATTACCACTGATGAATTTTGTAGTAATGATTTTACCTACAGTTATTTTCTTTTCTGCACTTACATCATTATTTTATTATTGGAGAGTAATACCGCGTATTGTATATGCGTTTGCTTGGTTTATGAAAAAAACATTGAGATTGTCAGGCCCAGAAAGTGTAGCTGCCGCTGGTAATATATTTCTTGGACAAACAGAATCACCGTTGTTAATAAAGCCTTATTTAAACAAAATGACTATGTCTGAAATAATGTGTTTGATGAGCGGAGGAATGGCCACTATCGCTGGAGGTGTATTAGCTGCTTACATAGGGTTTTTAGGTGGAGATGATCCATCTCAACAAATAATGTTTGCTAAGCATCTACTTGCAGCATCTGTAATGTCTGCTCCAGCTGCAGTAATAGCAGCTAAAATTTTATATCCTGAGTCTGATGAATTTGAGGAAAAACTTGAAATTAATAATGACGAATTAGGTAGTAACGCTCTAGAGGCAATTTCAAAAGGAACAACTGACGGATTGAAATTAGCAGTTAATGTTGGTGCTATGCTTTTAGTTTTTATAGGATTGATGTCAATGGCAAATTACATTATGTTTAAAATAGGGGATTGGACTTCTTTAAACGTTTGGATTTCTAATCATACACCATACTCAGAACTTTCTTTTAATATGATTTTAGGGTATATTGGCGCTCCCATTGTTTGGCTAATAGGTGTTTGTAAAGAAGATATGTTTTTAGTAGGTCAGTTATTAGGGGAAAAAACCGTTTTAAATGAATTTGTAGCCTATGTTTCATTAGGAGAAATGAAATCAGCTCGATTATTTGTGCAAGAAAAATCTGTAATAATTGCTACTTATATTTTATGTGGTTTTGCTAATTTCGCTTCTATTGGAATACAAATAGGAGGTATTGGAGCAATTGCTCCGAGCAGAAAATCAGATTTATCAAAACTAGGAATTTTAGCTTTGATTGGAGGGACTTTAGCATGTCTCTTTACCGCGGCGATTGTGGGAATGTTAATTTAAATTATTTTTAAAGATTAATAATAAACAAAAAGATGAGACAATATTTAGATTTAATGGAACGTGTTATTAATGAAGGGACGCTCAAAGAAGATAGAACTGGTACAGGAACAAAAAGTGTTTTTGGACATCAAATGCGATTTGACTTATCAAAAGGGTTCCCTTGTGTAACTACAAAAAAATTACATTTAAAATCAATCATTCATGAGCTACTTTGGTTTCTAAAAGGCGATACTAATATAAAATATCTCAAAGAAAATGGTGTAAGTATCTGGGATGAGTGGGCAGATGAAAATGGTGATTTAGGTCACGTTTACGGTTATCAGTGGAGGTCTTGGCCCACACCAGATGGAAAACATATAGATCAGATTCAAAAAGTAATCGATACTTTAAAAAATAATCCGGACAGTAGAAGAATTATTGTAAGTGCGTGGAATGTTGGAGAAATTGACGAAATGGCCCTGCCCCCATGTCATGCTTTTTTTCAATTTTATGTTGCAGATGGAAAACTATCTTGTCAGTTGTATCAGAGAAGCGCTGATATTTTTTTGGGAGTACCGTTTAATATTGCTTCATACGCTTTATTAACTATGATGGTAGCTCAAGTTTGTAATTTGGGCTTAGGAGATTTTGTACATACATTAGGAGATGCTCATATATATACAAATCATTTTGAGCAAACTAAACTTCAATTAAGTCGCGAAACAAGAACACTGCCGCGAATGGAAATAAATCCTAAGGTTAAAGATATTTTTAATTTTAAATATGAAGATTTTCAATTATTGGATTACAATCCTCATCCTCATATCAAAGCAAAAGTAGCGGTATAATGGCAAAAATTGTTGTTTTAGGAGCCGGATTAGTTGGCAGTGTGATGGCGGAGGATCTTTCATATAATCACGAAGTAACTTCGGTAGATATCTCTCAAACTAACTTAGATAAATTATCTGGAGTTAAAAAAATACTAGCGGATGTTTCTGACACGAATACTTTGCAAAACATTATTAAAGATTTTGATTTAGTCGTTGGTTCTGTTCCTGGTTTTATGGGATATAAAATGATGAGGGATGTTATTCAGGCTGGAATAAATATAGTAGATATTTCTTTTTATCCTGAAGATCCATTTGGACTCGATGAACTTGCAAGGCAAAAAGAAGTAGTAGCAGTGATGGATTGTGGAGTAGCTCCAGGAATGGGAAATATTATTTTTGGATACCATGATAAAAATATGAAAATAACTAATTATGAATGTTTAGTTGGTGGATTACCTGAAAAGAGGGAATGGCCATATGAGTATCAGGCAGTTTTTTCTCCTATTGATGTAATAGAAGAATACATTAGACCAGCACGGTTCGTTCAAAATTCTTCAATTATAATAAAAGAAGCTTTATCAGATACAGAATTAGTAGAATTTGATGAAATTGGAACTCTAGAAAGTTGGAACTCAGATGGATTAAGAACTTTGATAGATACTATGAAACATGTACCCAACATGATTGAAAAAACTTTACGATACCCTGGTTGTGTAGAATATTTAAAAGTTTTAAGAGAGTCTGGTTTTTTCTCATATAATGAGATAGAAATTAATGGTATGAAGATAAAACCTATAGATGTAACCTCTAAGTTGCTGTTTCCAAAATGGGAGATGAAGGATGGTGATAAAGACTTTACAGTAATGAGAATACGAATAAATGGAGAAGAAAATAATACTCAAGTATGTTATGAGTATAATCTTTTAGATAGATATACTGATGGAGTTAATTCTATGTCTAGAACTACTGGATATACCTGTACAGCTGTTGCTAATTTAGTTTTAAATGGAAAATATAAAAAAATTGGTATATCTCCTCCAGAATATCTTGGGGAACATTTTGAATTTGTTAAAGAATATTTAGAGGACAGAGGTGTAATTTATAAGAAAAATAAGAAATGAGAGTTTCGATAATAGTAGCAGTTTCAGAAAACGGAGTAATAGGGAAAGACAATGATCTTATTTGGCATATGCCAACAGACATGAAGTTTTTTAAAGAAACTACAAAGTCTCATCATGTAATAATGGGAAGAAAAAATTTTGAATCAATCCCTCATAAGTTCAGACCTCTTCCAGGAAGAACTAATATAATTGTTACTCGTCAATTAAATTATAATGCTGAAAGTTGTATTGTTGTAAACTCAATTGAAGAGGCATTATTAATTGCAAAAAAAAATGGAGAGGAAGAAGCATTTATTATCGGAGGAGGAGAGATATATAAACTTGCGTTGACTAACGATTTGATAGACAGAGTGTATCTAACAAGAATTCATCACGTTTTTGAGGGGGACACATTTTTCCCTGAGTTAAATCGAGAATGGAGAGAGATTAGTAGGAGAGACTGTAAAGCTGATGATATTAATAAATACAATTATTCCTTTATAATTTTAGAAAAGTAATATCCCACTCAGGAAAATTAAGCATCCTACAAAAAATAAAAATAAAGTATAAGGAATGATTTCTTTTGCTTTAAGTCCAGTAATTCCAAGCAAAGGTAGGGCCCAAAAAGGTTGTAACATATTTGTTATCTGATCTCCATATGCGAAAGCCATAATACATTTAGCGTAGGGGACTCCTAAGTTTTTTGCTGTCTCAAGAATAATAGGTCCTTGAATTGCCCATTGTCCACCCCCACTTGGAACAAAAATATTTACAATTCCTGCAGAAATAAAAGTAAAAATAGGGAAGCTTGTTCCATTAGAGATACTTATAAAAAAGTTAGACATGATGCTAACCATTCCAGAATCTTTCATTATTCCCATAATGCCAAAATATAAAGGAAATTGAATTAATATTCCAGAAGCACCACTAACAGCTGAATTTATAGCTTTTGTAAAGCTATAAAAATTAGAGTGAAATAGAATACCAAGGCCTAATAAAGTTAAGTTTATAAAATTTGGATTAATTACTGATAACGATGGTTTTTCTGGTAAAATAAATGCTTTATATACACAATACCCTAAGATCAAAAGAGATAAAAAGTGTGCAATTAACTTAGAGTGGTCAAGTTTTTCTGCTCCAGTAATTTTATTAGGTGAATAAGTTGTTTTTTTAATATTTAGTGTTATAAATTTCCCTTGTTTTGATTTACCCACTAAAAACATAATTAGTGGTAGAGTTATTAATAAAAGTATTGTAATTGCAAAATTCATACTCGAAAAAATAGTTTCTGAAAGAGTAATAAAATCTGGATATAAATTTGTGTTACTATCAGTTAGTTCGTTAAGATGTCCATGTTCAGCTATTTTAATTGGAGCGGAACCCGAAAGTCCTCCATGCCATACCATAAGACCGGAATAGCCTGCTGCTCCTACTAAAGGAAAATTTAATTTTATTTTTTTTTCAGACGCATGTTCTGCAACTTTTCTTGCAAATATTGCTCCAAATATCAATCCTAAACCCCAATTAAACAAACTAACTAAAATACTTAGAAAACAAACAATTGAGGCTGAGGAGGGTGTATCAGTACAATATTGAGTTATATATTTTATTGTATTATCAACAAGTTTAGTCAGAGCTAAAGCATGTCCTAGAATCAGCATTAACATCATTTGAAATGCAAAAACTAACAAATTATTATTCCAAATACCTTTTTCCCAATATCCAATTAGATTTATAAAATGATTTCCTTTCTCAGTGTTTTCTGTAAACAATAATGCTAAAATAAAAGTTAAAAATGTTAGTATTACTGCTATTGTAAATGGTGAGGGAAGTATGGATTTAAATACTTTTTCAAACCTTTTTGCAAAAGACATATTTTAAAAAGGTAAATCGTCTTCAGTCTGATTGTTTTCAAATACTGGGATGTCCGAGTCATCTATTTCTTCCAATGATGTATTGTTTTCTGATAATGATTCAATTTTCCAAGCATCTGCAGAGGTGAACCATTTGCCATTCCATTCTCTTGATGATAGATTGAAAAAAACTTCTACTTGGTCTCCTTCATTTATATTAGATAATATCTGAATTTTATCTTCCCCGAATAATTTAAAGCAAATGTCCGGATTATACTGATTATCTGTATTTAGGACAAATGATTGAGACTTCCATTCGTTTCCAGCTTTACTAGTTCCTTGTTCTAACTCTAATTTTTGTGTAATTGTTCCTTTGACCGATAAGCTCATTTTGAATTAAATTTTAGTGATTTTATACTACTGCAAATATAGCTGAAATATTTATTTCAACTAATAAAAAATAATATCTTTGCCACTCATAAAATAGCGGATGTGGCGGAATTGGTAGACGCGCTAGACTTAGGATCTAGTGCCGTAAGGCGTGGGGGTTCGACTCCCTTCATCCGCACAAAAGAACTCACTGAAAAGTGAGTTTTTTTTGGCTTCTGTAATAAAAGTTTCTTTTGAAGAATAAGTCGCTTAAATATTGTAATATTGCCGACTATTTAATAAACATTCAATATGAAAATTACACAAGAAAATACTAGTGATTTACAAGCATTATTAAAAGTTGAGGTCACTCCAGAAGATTATCAGCAAAAAGTTGATAAGATATTAAAGGATTACAGAAAGAATACTGAAATACCTGGATTCAGAAAGGGAAAAGTGCCAATGGGAATCATAATTAAAAAATATAGAATTCCTGTGTTAGTCGATGAGGTGAACAAGATTTTACAGTCTGAGTTATATAAATTTATTTCTGATGAAAAAGTAAAAGTGTTAGGTTCTCCAATACCAGTAGAAGGAAATCAGATTGATTGGGAAAATAATTCTACATATCATTTTAATTTTGAAATAGGAATATCCCCAGAAATTGATGTAAATATTTCTAAAAAAGATAAATTAACATATTACAAAATAGAAGCTGATAATAAGACAATAGATACATATGCTAAAGATATAGCTAAAAGATTTGGTAAAATGAGTAGTCCTGAGATTTCTAGCGAAGGAGATTTAGTGTTTTGTGAAATTGCTCAATTAGATGACGAAGGTAATTTAATAAAGGACGGGATTCGCAATGAAGCCACTGTTTCTATGGATTTTATCTCTGACAAAAAGGTAAAAAAACAATTTATTGGATTAAAAAAAGACGATGTTTTAAAAATTAATGTGACACAAGCATTTAGCAATAATTCTGATCTAAGTGCGATGTTAAATATTTCAAAAAAAGAGTTATCTAGTTTATCTTCAGATGAATTCAAATTTACTGTGAAAAATATTAGTAATATAGAACCAGCAAATATGGACAAGGAACTTTTTGATAAAGTATATGGCAAGGATTTAGTCAAGACAGAAAAACAGTTTAAATCAAGAATTAAAGAAGAGTCAGAAAAATCATATGTAGTTGAAAGCGATAGAATGTTGAAAAATGATGTTGTAAATTATCTACTTAACAAAGTTGTTTTTGATTTGCCTGATGAATTTTTAAAAAAATGGTTAGTCCATACATCTGAAAACTCCATAACTTCAGAGCAAATTGAAGCTGAGTATGATATGTATTCAAAATCCTTAAGATGGCAACTTATTGAAAATAGCATTCTTAAATCCTTTAATTTAAAGGTTGATTCTAATGAGGTTGAACAATATACTAAAAAATTAATTTCTAATCAAATGAGTCAATATGGACAACCAATTCCTGAAGATAAAAAAATGAATGAAATTGTATCAAACATCTTGGAAAAAGAAGATGAGAGAAAGAAAATTTACGATCAATTATATGATATAAAAACTCTTGAGGTTTATAAAGATAATTTCAAAATTATAGAAAAAGCTATTTCTTATCCGGATTTTGTTAAATTAGCATCAGAAAAATAAATTAATATGGATTATTCAAAAGAGTTTAGAAAATTTGCTACAAAAGACAGAGGTATTAGTTCACTTCACTTAGATGAGTTTACATCAATTCATGGAAATTATATTTCTCCAACAATAATAGAAGAAAGACAGATGAATATAGCTACTATGGATGTTTTCTCTAGATTAATGATGGATCGAATTATTTTTCTTGGAGTACCAATTAACGATTATGTAGCTAATATTATACAAGCTCAATTATTATTTTTAGAATCAGCGGATTCTGATAGAGAGATTAGAATTTATTTAAACACACCTGGAGGAAGTGTTTATGCTGGACTTGGTATTTATGATACCATGCAATATATTAACCCTGATGTTTCTACAATTTGTACTGGAATGGCAGCTTCGATGGGGGCAGTATTATTAACTGCTGGAGCAAAAGGGAAAAGAACAGCCTTAAAACATTCAAGGGTAATGATTCACCAACCACTTGGGGGAGCCAGTGGACAAGCTTCAGATATTGAAATTACTGCTAAAGAAATACAAAAACTGAAAAAAGAGCTTTACGAAATTATAGCTCATCACTCTGAGACAGACTACAAAAAAGTGTGGAAGGATGGAGATAGAGATTATTGGATGACAGCCGAGGAAGCAAAAGAGTACGGAATGATAGATGAAGTATTGATAAGAAATAAATAATGGAGAATAAAGAGGTTGTAACATGTTCTTTCTGTGGCAAAAATAAACAAGATACAGATGTATTAATTGCTGGAATCAACGCTCATATTTGTGATAGTTGTATTGAACAAGCCTATGACATTCTGGAGTCAGACTCTACAGGTAAGAGCTCATTAGATCAATCAGCTAGATTGTTAAAGCCTCAACAAATAAAATCACATTTAGATGAATTTGTAATAGGCCAAGAACAAGCAAAAAAAGTCTTGTCTGTTGCAGTTTATAACCATTATAAAAGAATATTGCAACCCGATACCTCAGCGGATGATGTTGAAATAGAAAAATCAAATATAATTTTAGTTGGACAAACAGGAACTGGAAAAACATTATTAGCAAAGTCTATAGCTAAATTGCTTCAAGTACCTTTTTGTATTGCAGATGCTACAGTCCTTACTGAAGCTGGATATGTTGGTGAAGATGTAGAAAGTATTCTTACAAGACTTCTACAAGCTGCAGACTATAATGTTTCCCAAGCAGAAAAAGGAATTGTATTCATTGATGAGGTTGATAAAATTGCAAGAAAAAGTGATAATCCTTCTATTACACGAGATGTTAGTGGAGAAGGAGTTCAACAAGCAATGTTGAAGTTATTAGAAGGCACAACAGTTAATGTGCCTCCTCAAGGAGGAAGGAAACATCCAGATCAGAAAATGATACCAGTAAATACACAAAATATATTATTTATAAGTGGAGGAGCTTTTGATGGAGTTCAAAAACATATTTCTAAAAGATTAAATACACAATCTATCGGATATTCATCCTCTAGAGAATCAAAATTTGACAAAGAAAACTTAATTCAATATATTTTGCCTCAAGACTTAAAAAGTTTTGGATTAATACCAGAGTTAATCGGAAGAATGCCTGTACTTTCCTTTTTAAATCCGCTAGATGCTAAAGCATTAAGGAAGATTTTGACAGAGCCTAAAAATTCAATTATAAAACAATACAAAAAACTATTCCTAATGGACGGAGTTGATTTTAGCATTGAAAATAAAGTTTTAGATTTAATTGTAGATAAAGCTATTGAATATAAATTAGGTGCAAGAGGATTGAGATCAATATGTGAAGCTATAATGTTAGATATAATGTTTGAATTGCCTTCAGAACTTGGTAAAAAGGAATTTAAACTCTCTTATAATTATGCCAAAAATAAATTAGATAAATCTGTTTTAATAAACTTAAAAGCAGCTTAGTCAGTGACTAATAAATATTCATTGTCATTTAAAGTAACAGAATAGTTACAATCACAGATACTATCCCCATAATTTATAATTCTTTTACTATAACCATTTGGATTTAGTTCAACTTCACCACTAGTGATTGCACATGTATTTTCAAACAAACATGATAAATTTACATATAATTTTTGTGTAATATTAACATTAAAATTTTGTCCATTACTACTGTTCCCATTTGCACTTCCACTAACAGAATAGATATCATCTAGTGGATCATTAAAAGTTGTGAATCCATTTAACCATTCTCTGTTTTTGTTAGAGTTATAATTAATTTTTCCAGTACCTATAATGCTTGCAGAAATTACTTCTATTGTAAAATTTATATTTCCTATTTCATTTTTTCCATTATTTGTAATAATACTTGTTCCCTGAACTAAGTTATTGTTTACATAATATTGATCGAAAGTTGTTGTAATTACTGAAAGAGAGTCTATAAATTTACCTGTATATGTTATTATCAATTTACCTTTTCTTTCTTTACCATAGCTTAAGCATTCGTCAGGATTTCCGTCACCAAAATCTACAATAATAGTATCTTGGTTAGAAGTATCAACATTCATAATATTATATTTTGGACATGATTTATTTTCACCGTTATCTATAAATGCGTCTTCAACTAATCTATTTATATCATTAAAAATATTTTCTGCTATTAAGTAGTCCTGTGAATTTACAGTACCTGTTTCATCAATAGTATTTTCTACACAAGACGAAAAAACAATAATTGAAAATATTATAAATAGAAGATTATACCTTGAGTTCATAATTCTTTTTTAGCAAATATAATAATATTGAAATTATATTTTATTGACTATTATTTTGCTAGCTCCCTTTTTAGATATAAAATATTTTTTTGAAGTTTGAGTTATGTCTTTATATTCAAAATATTTTATAGCAGAAATAAACTCATTTGTATCTTTAATTGAAAGAGCAAGATTGTTATCAATTAATTCATGAGCTTCATTAAATTTGTGAAAATTTGGACCAAACAATACAGGTTTATTGTATACTGCTGGTTCTAATATATTATGAATACCATTATTAAATCCACCTCCAACATAATTAATATCAGCATATCTATACAGTCTAGAAAGTATTCCAATTTTGTTAATTATTAATACACGGTAATTTGATATGTTCTTTGTACTCGCTTTTGATAATAGTATTGAATTTGTTAAGCTTTTAAAAAAATTAATTTGTGATAATTCATGTGGTACAATTATTATTTTAAAATCCTTAAAAAATTTATTTTTATTTATTAATCTTAAATCTTTTTTATAAACCGACCCCAATAAGATTACTTTTTTATTTTTAACGAATGCTTCTATAATTGGATTGTTAAACTCTTTTTTTGAGCTTTGTATGACAGTATCAAACCTTGAGTCTCCACTAATTATTGTATTGATGTTTATAGATTTTAGAAGAGCGCTAGACTCATTATCTTGAACAAAAATAATTGTAATTTTTTTTAGTTGTTTAGCAAACCAACTGCCATAAAACTTAAAAAAATATTGTTCTTTTCTAAATTTACAAGATATAAAATATATAGGAATCTTATTAATGTGTAAATGTTGTAAATAATTAAACCAGAATTCAGATTTTATAAAAATAGCTTTGATTATATTAATATTTTCAACAAACATCTTGGCATTTTTAAGTGTGTCATAAGGCATATAAAATACCCAATCTGCGATATCACTATTTTTCATGAAGTTGTAACCTGAAGGAGAAAAGAAAGTGAGAAGTATTTTATGATTTGGATTTTTTTCTTTATAAGAAACGATTAAGTATTTTGCTTGTTCAAATTCTCCTAGTGAAGCAGCATGAAACCAGACAATGTTTGATTTATTTTTTGTTTCAGTTAAAATTTTTTTAAGTAAATTTTTTTGGCCTAAATTAATTTGTTTTGCCTTCTTGTTGAATATGGAATATATTTTTAATGCTATTTTAAAAATATAAATTAATATACTGTATAAAATCCTCATTTAATAATAGTGAAATTTACTTTCATTATTTCTATTAATTGGAATGATAATACCAAATCTAATTCCTATAAGCTGATCTAAATTAAGACTCTGATCAAATTTCTCCATAGTCGAGAAGTTATATTTTCTTTTTATAGTTGTAAAAGCATTAATAAACTCTGTTCCAATATGAAACTTGACTGAATTTTTTTTGTCAAAATACATATAATCAAGGCAAACTTTAGTGCTCAATCCATTTGTAAATTTGTCATAACCGAAAAGATAATTCCCCTCAATCTGAGGAAGAGAAGTTCTGTTGTGCTCTAATCTAATTTTGTGTTGTATATAACCAATCCCACCATATAAATAAATTCCTGTAAGATTATCTTTTTCAAATCTAAAGGATTTTCCAAACATTAAATGACTATTTACTCCTCTTTGGTATAAAAGTACCTCATCTAATTCTCCGCTTGCGTTTATTAGATATCCGTTTTCAGTTGAAATTAATTGAAGAATATTAGTATCCTTTACATTGTTACCAAACATGAAGTTAACATCTAAAATCGTAAGAAAATCATTTTTATTTTGTAAAAAACCTAAGCCTATAGAGGAGTTGTTTCCAAAATTTTGAGATAAATCTGAAAAAGGTTTTTGTAAACTAAAATCAAAGAGTATTTGATTGTTTTTAAAACTTTTTTCCTGAGAAAATATATTTAAATTGCAAAATAATATTAATAATAATATGTATCTTATCATAAATTAATTTTTTGCTAATTTACATTTTCTTTAATTTTATCTAACGAAATACTTAGCTGATAATTTTTTATATTTGCTTGAACTAATAATAATTATGCAAAAAACACTTTTAATAACTGGTGGTGCTGGGTTCATAGGTTCTCATGTAGTAAGATTATTTCTCAAAAAATACCCTAAATATAAAATTGTAAATCTTGACAAGCTAACTTATGCTGGAAATTTAGAAAATTTGTCAGATGTTGAAGATTACAATAATTATGTTTTTGAAAGAGGGGATATTGTAGATAAGAAATGCGTTCAGTCACTATTTAAAAAGTATAATTTTGATGGAGTTATTCATTTAGCTGCGGAGAGTCATGTTGATCGTTCAATTTCTAATCCCATGGAATTTATAATGACTAATGTTGTTGGAACATTGAATTTGTTAAATGTCTCCAAAGAAAACTGGGGTAACTTTGAAGGAAAATTATTTTATCATGTGTCAACTGATGAAGTTTATGGAAGTTTAGGGCCAGAAGGATTGTTTACAGAAAGTACTCCCTATGATCCTCAATCTCCATATTCCTCTTCAAAAGCTAGTTCTGATCATTTTGTAAGAGCATATGGAAATACTTATGGATTACCTTTTATTATCTCCAACTGTTCAAATAACTATGGACCTAATCAATTTCCTGAAAAATTATTACCATTATTTATTAATAACATTATAAACAACAAAGAACTTCCAGTTTACGGTGATGGTTTATATACTAGAGATTGGCTGTATGTAGTTGATCACGCTAGAGCAATTGACTTAATTTTTCATGAAGGAAAAAATACTGAAACTTATAATATAGGAGGGTTTAATGAGTGGACTAATATTGATTTAATAAGATTAATGTGCAGACAAATGGATGAAGTTTTAGGCAATGATAATGGACATGCAGAGCAACTCATTACGTATGTGAAAGATAGACCAGGTCACGATAAAAGGTATGCTATTGATGCTACTAAATTAAAGAATGATTTAGGATGGTCACCTTCATTACAATTTGAAGAAGGACTTTATAAAACAATTCAATGGTATATGAATAATCAAAAATGGATGGATAATGTTACATCTGGTGACTATCAAAATTATTATCTTCAACAATATGGGTAATGATTAAATGGCTCTCAAGTTTCAGAAGAAGTAGTTTAGACAGTCTAGATTTTACACTTCTGAAGACAGATATGCATTCACACTTGATACCATCAATAGATGATGGTTCTAAAAGTTTAGAAGAGACCATCCAATTAATTTCAGCACTTAAAAATCTTGGTTTTTCTAAAATTATTACCACTCCCCATACTATGAGTGATTATTATAAGAATTCATCGGAAATTATAAATAAGGGTACCGATGTAGTATGTAAAGAAATTAAAAAAAGAGATTTACAAATTGAATTTAATTCTGCTTCAGAATATTATGTAGATTATGATTTTAGACAAAAAATAGGTAAAAATCAGTTTTTAACCTTCGGATCCAAATATTTATTAATTGAATTTCCATTTGTAGATAAACCAAACGATATTGATGAAATCATTTTTGAATTACAGTTGTCTGGATATAATATTGTTCTAGCCCACCCCGAAAGATATTTATATTATACTAATAAAAATCTTAAACAATTTATAAAAAAAGGAGTTTTTTTACAGTTAAATTTACTATCAATTACTGGATATTATTCGAAAAAAGTTTACAAGAATGCTGAAAAATTAATAAATGAAGATATGATTTCGTTTGTTGGTTCAGATTGTCATAATATGCAACAAGTAATGAAACTACGAGAGTGCTTAACTAATCCTTTATGGCATAAATTATCTCAATCTAAGAATTTGTTAAATAAAACTTTATAATACAGCACTTTCTGTAGTAATTTTTCTATCAAGTTTTTTAAATAATCCTTGCAATACTTTACCAGGACCAACTTCTGTTACAGAAGTTATTCCATCAGAAATCATTTTCTGCATAGTTTGAGTCCAAAGTACTGAAGAATCAAGCTGTTTTTTTAGATTATCTTTTATTGTTTCTGGATTATTTGTTGCGGCGGCGGATACATTTTGATATATAGGACATGAACCAAAATTAAACTCTGTATTATTAATAGCTTGTTCTAACTCTACTTTTGCCGGCTCCATCAAAGGGGAATGAAAAGCTCCTCCAACAGGCAGTTTTATAGCTCTTCTTGCTCCAGCTTCTGTAAGTTTTTCGCAAGCAATTTCTATGCCTTTGTTACTCCCAGAAATAACTAATTGTCCAGGACAATTATAGTTTGCTGGAACAACAACTTCTTCTATAGATGAACAAATATTTTCAACAATTTCATTATCAAGTCCCAAAACGGCTGCCATTGTTGATGGATTTAGTTCACAAGCTTTCTGCATTGCTAGTGATCTTTTTGAAACTAATTTTAGCCCATCTTCAAAAGATAAATAACCAGCGGCAACAAGCGCTGAAAACTCTCCAAGTGAGTGTCCAGCAACCACATCTGCTTGAGAGGATAAAGATAGAACATTTGATAAGATTACAGAATGTAAAAAGATTGCTGGCTGTGTTACTTTTGTTTCTTTTAATTCTTCTTCATTTCCTTCAAACATAACATCAGTTATTGAAAACCCTAAGATTTCATTAGCTTTGTAAAATAGTTTTTTCGCTTGTTCAGAGGTATCAAATACTTCCTTGCCCATGCCTGGGAATTGAGCTCCTTGTCCTGGGAATACGTATGCTTTCATTCTTATATTAAGTTTTTAATTAAATACTTTTTCTTTTTACTAAATGTCAACAAATATACCAAAAGAAAGATATTATATTTGCTTTATGAAAATACTATTAGTTACTGCAACTTCAAATGAGATTCAACAAGAGAGGTTTTCTAATGAAATTTTAACAACTGGGGTTGGTATGCTGAATACAGCTGTTAGTTTAACACAAAAACTCTCTTCAAGTGCATATGATCTTGTTATTAATTTAGGTATCGCAGGTGCTTTTAATAAGGATTTAAATGTTGGCGATGTTGTTGAAGTTACTGAGGAAAAAATTTCAGAAATTGGATATCAAGATGGAGATTGTTTTTTTGAATTTACTGATTTTAAAATAAAAACAGAATTTAAAAATAAATCTCTCACGGATTTAAAAAAAGTAAAATCAATAACTGTAAATACAGTACATGGAAATGAGAAATCTATAGAAGAGACAATAAAAAGACTAAAACCAGATATTGAAAATATGGAGGGAGCCGCCGTTTTTAAAGTTTGTAATTTTTTTAATATACCATGTATACAGCTTCGGTCCATTTCTAATTACGTAGAAAAACGAAACAAGAAAAATTGGAATATCCATCTGGCAATACAAAATCTAAATCTCGAGGTTGAACGAATTATTTCAAGTTTATGAATTTAACACTTGGTTTTTCCCCTTGTCCTAACGATACATTTATGTTTGAGGCAATTATTAATCGAAGAATAGATCTAGAAGGAATAAAATTCAATATATCAATAGCTGACGTCTCACAGCTAAATAAATGGTCATTTGATGCGAGATTGGATATAACAAAATTAAGTTTTAACGCTTTTAAATATTGCGTCAAGAATTATGCTTTATTAGATAGTGGATCTGCAGTTGGAAGAAACTGTGGTCCTTTATTAATCAAAAAACCCAGAACAAAATTAACATCGCAAAGTTCTATAGCTATTCCAGGAAAATTTACTACAGCAAATATGTTATTAGAGTTAGCTTTTCCACAATTTCTTAATACACGTGAAGTTTTATTTTCAGAAATTGAAGAATTAGTTTTAAATAATAAAATTGACGCAGGTTTAATCATTCATGAGAATCGTTTTACATATGAGAGCAGAGGATTAGAAAAAGTAATAGATTTGGGTGAATTTTGGGAGACAAAATATGCTCTACCTATTCCTCTTGGGGGAATTGTATTAAAAAGAGATTTAAATAAGGATGTTCAACAAAAAGTTAATAGAGTTTTAAAAAGAAGTATCGAATTTGCTCTCTCGAATCCTGAAGTTTCAAATTCTTATGTCAGATTAAATGCCCAGGAATTAGAACAAAAAGTGATAAATTCTCATATTGATTTATATGTGAATGATTTCACTGTTTCATTAGGTTCTGAGGGGAGAAATGCAGTTGAAAAAATTTTTGAGAATACTGCTATTGAAAAACAATCTATATTTGTTTAAATATATATTTGATATATTAGCCGCTAAATAAATCCATAACCATTATGAAATATAGTAGAAATGTAGCTATTAATGTAGTAATAGCAAACATGATTGGTACTGGAATTTTTTTTTCGTTAGGCTACCAAGTAGGAGATCTTCCGTCTTGGTTTAGTATTATGACATTATGGATTGTTGGAGCTATAATAGCTATATTAGGTGCTTTATGTTATTCAGAAATCTCTACTAGAATAAAGGGAGCTGGAGGAGAGTACCAATATTTATCCAAAATATATCATCCATCCTTAGGATTTACAGCTGGATGGGTAAGCTTTATAGTTGGATTTGCTGCACCGATAGCTGTCGTTGCTATCGGAATTGGAGAATATACTAAGGATTTATTTAATATTAATGAAAAATTTATTGCAGTTATAGCAATTTTATTTTCAGGAGTCGTACATATATTGGGAGTTAAAAGCGGTAGTCTTTTTCAAAATATTGTTACAAGATTTAAAATCCTTTTTTTAATTTCATTAATATTAATGCCAATATTGATATTTTTTTTTAACACTGATTTTACTCCAACAAGTCAAGTAATTTTCAATCCATTTAGCAATGGAGTTAATGATTTTGACTTAATATTTAGTTCAGAGTTTGCAGTATCTTTAGTGTGGTGTTATTTATCTTACTCTGGATGGAATGCAGCTGTTTATTTTTCTGACAGAATAGAAAACCCTGAAAAAAATATTCCCTTTTCTTTGATTACAGGAACTTTAGTTGTTAGTTTATTATATTTACTTTTAAATACATCTTTCATTTATACAATAGATTTTTCTAACATAAAACCTCAAGCTGATATTGGCAATACCTATTTGAGTTGTTTATTACCTGAACACATATCAAAACCATTTTCAATTTTATTTGGTGTAGCATTAATATCTTCCCTTAGTTCAATGTTAATTGCAGGTCCGTCAGTATTGCAGACAATGGGTAAAGATTATCAAAAAATTAAAGTCTTAAATAAAAAAAACAAGTATGACTCTCCATACATTGCGATATTATGGCTAATGTTTTTTTCTATCTTTTTAGTGTTTAATGTTGGATTTAAAGACCTAGTTGAATATGTAGGAGTTATATTATCAATCTTCGCAGTATTGGTCGTGTTAGGTGTTCCGATACTGAGATGGCGACAAAAAAACTTAAATGATTCTGTAGTGTATAAAGCTCCACTCGGAAAATTAATTTCCTTAATTTTTGCAATAGTTAATTTATTTATGATTTATTATATATTTAGTTCTGATATAATCAAATTAATTTATGTGATAATTACATTGTTGATTGGATATATTTTATATTTCTTCACAAGAAACTAATTTATAATCTTTGTGTATATCCAAGCTTCTTTATCAATTTCCTTTTTAATTTTTTCAATTTCATTATTCGCTGAAATTATATTAGAATAGGGTCCTATTGCGACCATAAAACACGAGGCGTCATTATTGAAAAAATTAGTACAATTGTATTCTTTTTGTGAGATTTTATTTGAGTAATGAATTGCATTTTTTTGTTGTTTAAAACATCCAACAATCGTATAAAATTCTTTATTGATAATTGGTTTAGATTTCAAGTTTAAGTTTGATGATTCAATTATATTTTTTTTTGTTTCCTTTATTAATGAGTAATTTTTTTCTTGATTAATTTTTGGTGGTGAAAAATTTAGTTTTTTACCATATTTAGTGATTAAATATTCTTTATAATATTTTTCCCATGCCTTTTGGATAAAGCAATTTGAGCATGAGCCCTCATCTTCTAAATCTATTTCTTTAGCGTATTTGGGATAATTTTTATTTACCCATTTTCTGAAAAGATTTCCTTCTTTTTTGTCCTTAAATGGTAATTTTATTCCAATATAATCTTTTTCTTCTATAGATTTGTTAGTGTATAAATTTTCATCATAATAAATAAATAAATTACTATTTTTTGGTATCCACCATCTACTAAATTTAGAGCCATAATCAGTCATCCTCAAACACCCAAGACTTTGTGGTGTCCCTAACATACATTTACTCATATTTGAAAGAGACCCCTCGTGTATACCATTCATTTTCATCGCTTTTGGGAATGACTTGTCTGGTTCCATTAAAAGGAAATTAGGAAGTTGTGACTTTCCATCAAAAAAAGTTACTCTTGAGTTTCCACCACCTAAAAGACTGTCTCTATAAATATCATCTTTTCCATACTTTCTTTGTGTTTCCCAGTTTTTAATTGATATTCTATAAAGCCCAGCATAGTATTTTCTATTTTTTCCTATTGGGAGTTGTTCTGAATAGGCATACTTTACTTCACCGGTGGTAGAGTCCATTGAAACTCTAGATCTAGTTTTGCCTTTAGCCGACGTGGCGTGTTTTGCAATCATAATAATTGTATCCCCAACAATTTCACAAAAACATAAATTTTGACCAGTATATTTGTATCCATTGTACGAACTCACATTTTTTTTGATTTCTTCTGTTCGATATTTTTCAACCTTTTCTAAGTAATTTATATAGATTCTAAGCTGATTTAATACTTTTTTATTGTTATTTAATAAATTTTGTTTATTGTTAATTAATGAATCAATTGAGATATCTGTTTCTTCTAAATATTTGAATAAAGATTTAAATTCCGGATTATTTTTAGGTTCTAAATATATCTCATCAATTCCCCGAGATTTTTGATTCAAATTCATTGTGTTTAAATCAGCGACTAAATACCTGTTTCTGTACGGGTTTTTTAAATTTAATTTTGAATTAAATAACTCATCAAATGTATAATTTAATGACCTAACATAGTCTAGGTTTTTGTATAGTGGAATATAACATGGGTTCCTTTTAATTATTTTATTAATATCGATCCCAGAGTTAATTACATATTCTTTATTTTTATATAAATCTTTTCTAATTTTTTTTAGTTTATCAATAGAATCATGTGTTGAGAAAACTTTAATAAAATTTGAAATTTCTTTTATATTATTACTTGTCTTAACTGAATTAAATACAGAATCCACATATCTGTTATGTTTTTGTTTTATTAATTCTTCTTGCTTAGAAATATTAGATTTATTACATTGAATTACATAATTTTTGTCATATGGTGTTTTGCATGAGTAAATTATTATAAGTAATAGAATATATATTAATAGAGTATTTTTCATTTTTTTTTATACATTTGGAACAAAATTTAGATTACTTTTTATGAAGACAAATTTATTAAATTTATCAATATTTAATGTCATTTTCTTTTTTTCATGTGTAGGAAATAGTGTAAATGATAAAGAACTCGAAACTAAAATTACTAATTCAAATATAAAATTAAGTCAATCTGAATTAATTGATACTTCTATTAATAATAACGAAACACAATCAACATATAGTGATTTACACACAAGTATATCTGAATTTATTTCTGGAACTAGTAAGTCATATTTTGATTCAATTGTTAATGTAAGTGAAGATTTTTGGGAAGATTTTTCAAAAGAAATTAATAACGACTACTCAAAAATTGAGTCAAAAAGACTAAGTAAAATGTCGAATTGGGTAGATACTTCATTTATTAGTAAATCTATAGATACCTCTTTAGTATTTTATCCTTTTTCAGGACCAGACTTTCTTCATGCAAACTTCTTATATCCTAACGCAAATGAATATATTTTAATGGCCCTAGAGGACGTTGGTTCTATGCCTGATTGGAAGAGTCTAGGAGCTAAAAAAACTGAAAGATATTTAGAAAATGTTAATAGATTTCTTAGAGACATTTATTTAAGAAGTTATTTTATTACAAAACATATGAAGTTAGATATTAAAGAAGAAGAAAAAATTTCTGGAGTAATTTCTTCTTTATATTGGTTTCTAGCAAAAACAGGTCACAAAATTGTTGAGGTTAATTATGTTTTTATTGACACAGAAGGAAATATTGTTCTTGATAATAGTTCAAATGACTCCAAAGCTGTACAATTTTTGTTTCGTAAAGAGGGGCAGTCTAAAATTAAAAAGTTAACATACATCTCTTGTGATATATCTGATAAAGGCTTTACAAAGAAGAATCCCGAAATTAAAAAATTCTTAACTAAAATGAGAGAATGTAATACATTTGTTAAGTCCGCCTCGTATTTAATGCATTATAGATCTTTTAATATGATAAGAGAGATTATTCTTGAAAAAAGTATTTCATTATTTCAAGATGACACAGGAATACCATATAAATACATGAAAGACAGAGACTTAAGTGTTCAGTGTTTTGGAAAATATGTTAAGCCAATTAAAGATTTTGAACATAATAATGATATATTGTTTCAAAAGGACTTAGAGCAGTTGTATAAAAAAGGAAGCACCAAACTTCCTTTTTCACTAGGATATCACTGGAGAGATGCTAATGAACAAAATCAAATGCTCGTGACAAACAACTCAAAAGTCAATATAATAAATAATCGAATTAAATTAAAAATTGCTCAAGATAGTATTATTAAATTTAGATTAGATTCAATATTTAAAGTTGAAACAACAAATGATAAATATATTGTAGTTGGATCTTTTAAAAAATTATTTCGAGCAAATATGCTCTTAAAAAAATTAAAAGGAAAAGGATACAAATCTGTAAATGTAATTATTCATGACAATAAACATTTAGTTGTTTTTGGCCCGTATAACTCTAGAAATATAGATAAAGAACTAAATACAATTAAGTTAAAATTAGAAGAAAATGCTTGGGTATTCATTCCTCCCAAATCTTAATTTTATCGAACTCTGATTTTTTGACCAATTTGAAGAATAGAGTTTATTTTAAGGTTTTTATTTAGTTTGAGTATTTTTTTTGTTGAAGTATTATATTTTACAGATATGTGACTTAGCGTTTCTCCAGATTTTACTTTGTGATACTTTCTTTCTCTCCATTGTTTTTTCCATTCAAAGTCTTTACTTGTTAAAATAAATTTAGTAAGTTTTAATTTCTGTTTTTTTAGATCTAATATTTTTTCTGGATTAAATGGATTGTCTTTATATCTAAATTCAAAATGCAGATGAGGTCCTAAAGCATTTCCTGTTTCTCCACCTAAACCAATAACTTGTGCGGATCCGAGTATCTGATTAGGTTCTACAAGTATTTTATCTAAATGAGCATAGTAGGTTTCAAGTCCGTTAGAATGTCTCACAATCACAAGATTTCCAAATCCACTTACAAAATTTGCATATCTAACTTTGCCTGAAAACATAGTTCTTAGCGTGTCTCCAATATCTAAGTCAGTATCAATTCCTTTATGTTGTCTCCCTCTTCTTGGTCCAAATGGTGAATATAAATAATTTGAAGGAGAGCAATAAAAATCATTTGAATCTAACGTGATGAATATAGAATCTTTTGTTGTTGATAAGTCTATATCTTTATAAGGATACAATCTTGAGTTGCTCCAATATTCACTAAATATTTTCATTGTATCAAGCATGAATTTTGAAGATATGCTATCAAAATGTTTATTGATAATATCTTTATCAAACGGTGTGAAAGTTGGAACTCCATTATCATAAAGTTTAATAACACCAGAAAGATCTTTTGAAATAAATATTTTCTTAGTAAAAACTTCTTTATGGTTTTGAGACAAAAGATTATTAAAAGAAAATGTTAAGAGCAGAAGAAATAAAATATTTGTTTTTTTTAATTTCATTGTTTTAATTTGTTTATGGCATTTTTAGAAAAATCAGAGAGGACTAATGTTCCACTAGAAATCGCTCTTTCTATTAAAAGTTGATCCCAATGTTCAGTTCCCTGCCAAATTATTTTTTTTAATCTCATCATTGATTCAGGACTTGATTTTGACAAAATTTTTGCAAGTTTATATACTTCTTTATCCATTTCGTCAGTAGAATCAAATACTTCAGTATATAATCCTTTTTCTCTAGCCCAATCAGCGTCATACCATTTTGTAGCGTTTATTGTCATGGCAGAAAATGCTGAGTTTCCAATTTTTCTTTCTACAGCAGGACCCACCACAAATGGTCCTATTCCTAATGCCAGTTCAGATAGCTTTACTGAAGCAAATTTAGTAGCATAACAATAGTCAACAGCAGAGGCCATCCCAACTCCTCCTCCAACAGCTTTTCCTTGAATCCTACCGATGATAAATTTAGGGCATTTTCTTGCTGAATTTATAACGTTTGCAAATCCTGAGAAGAATCTTTTTCCTTCTACTTCATTTTGTATTGATGATAATTCATCAAAGGAAGCTCCTGCGCAAAAAGCTCTTTGACCACCACTTTTAAGAATTATTACATTAATATCATCATCATTTCCCGCATTGCTGATGGTGTCTGCTAACAAAGATAATATCTTGCCTGGTAATGAATTTGATTGAGGGTGAAAAAACTCAATTATACCAATTCCTTCTTCTTTTTTTAGATGAACATATTCTCTCATTTTAGACTTTTTTAATGATTGTTGCGTATCCCTGTCCCACTCCAATACACATTGTTACCAAGGCATATTTTTTATTTTTTTTCTGTAATTCAATAGCTGCAGTTTGTAGAATTCTAGTCCCACTTGCCCCTAATGGATGACCAAGTGCAATAGCTCCTCCATTTGGATTTATTCTTGGGTCATTGTCTTTTAATCCTAATTTTCTGATACACGCTAGTGATTGAGCTGCAAAAGCTTCATTCAATTCAATAATATCTATATCATCTAATGTGAGTCCAGCTTTTTTAAGAGCTTTATTTGACGCTTCCACTGGACCAATTCCCATAATTCTTGGTTCAACACCAACTACAGCTGAACTTACGATTTTAGCTATTGGATTTAAATTGTTTTCTTTAATTCCTTTTTCTGAGGATAAAAGCATAGCAGCTGCTCCGTCATTGAGTCCAGAAGCATTTCCAGCAGTAACACTTCCTCCTTGTTTTTTAAAAACAGTACGAAGTGTAGATAAGATCTCTAAAGTTGTATTTGATTTAATAAACTCATCTTCACTAAAAATTATAGTGTCTTTTTTTCTTTGAGGAATTTCTACCGAAACAATTTCTTCTTTTAGCCTTCCATTTAATTGAGCCTCAGAGGCTTTCATTTGTGAATTGTACGCAAATAAATCTTGATCTTCTCTAGATATATTATACATTTCAGCAAGATTTTCTGCAGTAACACCCATTCCATCTACCCCATACAATTCTTTCATTTTATTATTTATAAATCTCCATCCAAATGAAGAGTCAAACATTTTAGCGTCTCTTCCAAATGCACTAGAAGCTTTTGAAATTACCCAGGGGCCTCTTGTCATATTTTCCACACCTCCGGCAATAAATAAATCACCATCTCCTGTACAGATAGCTCTATGTGCATGAATTACTGAGGACATACCAGATGAACATAATCTATTAATCGTTTCTCCAGGAACAGAAAAAGGAAGTCCAGCTAAAAGTAGAGACATTCTCGCAACATTTCTGTTATCTTCTCCCGCTTGATTTGCGCAACCTAAAATTACATCATCAATTTGTTTTGGATCTACACCAGTTCTATTAATTAATTCTTTAATAGGAATAGAACCTAGATCATCTGTTCTTACATCTTTAAGTGTGCCTCCGAAATTTCCAATGGGAGTTCTTATAGCATCAATTATATATGTCATTATTTTCCTTTAAAATTCGGTATTCTTTTTTCTAAAAACGCCTGAACTCCCTCATTATAGTCTTGAGTTTGTGCAGCAATTGATTGATTTTTTTCTTCAATACTAAGTTGTTGTTCTAAATTATTTTCTAAAGAAACATTCAATAAATCTTTGGTAAGCGAAAGTGCTTTAGTTGGCATTTTCGCTAATTTTACTGCTAATTTCCAACTCATATGATAAAACTCTTCTTCAGAATATACTTTGTAAATCATTCCTATTCGTTCTGCTTCATGTGCAGAAATTTTATCAGCTGTCATAATAAGTGCTGCTGTTTTTTGTAATCCTATTAATCTTGGTAAAAAATATGATGATCCACTATCAGGGACGAGTCCAATTTTACTAAAAGCTTGTAAGAACGAAGCTTTTTCAGAAGCTACAACAATATCACAACTTAGTGCGAGACTAGCTCCAGCCCCAGCAGCAACACCATTGACAGCTGCAATCACAGGTTTTTTTAATTTTCTTATTTTTCTTATTATGGGGTTGTAATGTTCTAAAATGATTGTTGATATATCAGGACCTTTAGGGTCTATTGCTTCTTCAAGATCCTGTCCAGCGCAGAACGCTTTACCATTAGCGGTAATTATCACAGACCTAATATTACTATCCTCTTCGCATGTTTCAAGAATTTTCTGTAATTCTAATGCCATTTCTCTGACAAAAGAATGGAATTTTTCAGGTCGATTCAAAGTTATTTTTCCAACATTATCTATTTTTTCAAACTGAATCATACCGTTTTTATCTGCTAATTTAATAAATTATAGATAAATACAATCTTTAATTATTTTTCTTGGAGAAATTAAAATATGACAATACTATATTTTTTGACTCAATAAATGGTCTAATGATATTATGCCAAAACCCTTGATAATTATGTTCTATATCTTTAATCCCATATCTAATGCTTTTTGTTTTTCCAGAGTATACTAACGTGCCAAACATCCAATCCCAAATTGCTAATTTTGAACCCATATTTTTATTGTAGTGTTTTTCATTAATACTATGGTGTATTTGATGTTGATACGGACTGATAAATATTCTTTCTAAAAATTTAGGGTAAGATAGTTTAACATGAGAATGCCTTAGGTTCGCACCAAACAAATAAAATAAAAAGCTGAAAATATTTACACCTAAAAATAATAGTTTGTTAATTTCTTGAGACGAAAGATAATTAAATATTCCAGTTATAATTCCAAAGATAAATATGCTTCTAAGATTATTAATTACTAATTCTATTGGGTGAATCCTATATTGTGTGATAGGATTTAAAGTTGTCGCTGAATGATGAATTTTATGAAATTCCCATAAAATTTTATTGTGATGCATCAGATAGTGTAATATATAACTGAAAAAATCATTTACAATAGTTAGACTTAGAGTATAACCAATAATAATTAGAAAATGAGAATAATTGTTTTGATGAAAACCAAAAGATTGCTCAAGAAAATCTGTAGTATAAAACGCAAGTACAAAACTAAAGTAGACATATGGTGCTATGAATATAATTTTTATTAGAGAGTTAAAAAAGAAAAAGAAATAGTCGATTATTGATGATTTGCTCCACCAAACTTTTTTGTTAAATATGAATTTTAAAAAAGACTCTTTTTTATTTTTTTTTCTATTGTATGCGTAAAATGCTAGAACTAAAGAAGACACAAGATAAAGGACGTAGATTCTTTTTTCTGGATTAATAAAAAAAGAGGCTGATAACCTTACAGCTTCTTCAATTAATAACTTTATTTCTTCAAAATAAATCATTATTTAAGGCTTATTTTAGTGGTTTAGCATCAAGCACTACCTTTTTTATTGAGCTGTAATAATAACTGCATAAAAACAAATTAACTAATAATAAGACTCCACATAAAATATTTTCATCCACTCTATTATCGAAAAATATATGCATCATTAAAATATTAAATATTATTGGCAAAAGCAAAAAAGTCCCTATGATTCTTGTTAGAGGTATAATCATTAATATTCCAGATAAAATTTGAAAAACTCCAATCATTTTAATGAAGCCTGATGAACTCATTGTATTCATTGTAACTTTATAACCTACAGGTTTTTCTCCTGGATTGGATGTTAAATAGTCATTATCAGACAATTGTTTTAATTCCTGTTGTGATATTTCACTGATCTTAATTGGCATTTTGTCAATTCCCTTGTATATGAAGAAAATCGCTATTAAAAAAGTTAGTATAGTGTGTATAGATTTTATCATTTTTTCTAAAAATTTAATATTAAGCAAAAATAGAAAATATTTTATTTAGAACCGTTAAAAATAAAAGCTATTTTTATTTGGATTTATTAAAAATAAGGCAATATCTTTGCATTAAATTTATATAAACCAAAAAAAAAAAAAAATGAAAAAATTGAATTTTTTAAAAGCAGTACTATTATCAACCATTGTATTATTGAGTTCTTGTGGAACAGATAATGATACTGTCGAGTGTAGTGTAACATCTCCAGATAATTATGTTTTCTCACATGATGGAACTAATACAGTTTCATTTGGTGGCCAAACCGCAAGGTTGCAAATGGTAGCTGAAATATTGGGAAAACTTCAAGATGAAACAGCAACTGATGTTGCATTATTAAATCAAATGTTTGCAGACGGAACAGGTTTTGATGATGCTTCTTTAGACGCAAGTGGGAAGCAAGTAAGAAGTAAAACTGCTGGATATCAAACAGCAACAGTTAAAGCTAACATTCAAGCTATGTTTGATAGTTGGTTAGTAGATTATACTTCTAATGTCGCTCCTGCAATGGCAGCAGGAACTCAAGCAGCTCCAGGTGTACCTGGATGGGTTGATAATAGAGAATTAAATGCAAAAGGACAGGAACTAGATCAGTTCTTCGCCAAAGGTCTTATAGGAGCATTATGTCTAGATCAAGTAGCTAATGGTTACTTAAGTGAGGCAAAAATAGGTGACGGTGTGGACAACGTTACAAGAGATCCTTACACTGACATGGAACACCACTGGGACGAAGGATACGGATATATCTATGGAATTCAAGGGGCTGATGGAGTTACCTCAGAAGAAATTTCAGGGGACAATCTGTTAGGAAAATATTTAACAAAATATGAAGATCATAGAGCGACTGTATACAATGCTTTCATCGAGGGTAGACAAGCTATTGTAGAAAATTGTTCTGAGGTTAGAGACGCACAAGCGCAAATAATAAAAGAGACTTTATCAAAAGTTGTAGCTATAAGAGCGGCTTACTATTTAGAAGACGCAGCCTTACAAACAGACCTTTCAGCGGCATATTTCCATTCTCTTTCTGAAGGGTATGGATTCATTATGTCTCTACAATTTACTGTAGACGCAGATGGTAATCCATATTATACTCACGATGAAGTAAATAATATGTTAGACCAATTAAATGCTGGTAATGGATTCTGGGACAGAACTGATGCAGAATTAAACCAAATGGCAGCTGATATAAAGGCAACATGTGGACTTTAAAAGTAAATAATTTTAATTAATAACCTTTACAGAAAAGACAGCCAGAGCTGTCTTTTCTGTTTAAAAAAAAAATGATGAAAAAAATAGGTATTTATTTATTCTTCTTAGTTGTTGTAGCTTCATGTGCACCAGAGAATAACAGTCAGCAAAGTGTTGAGGATAAATCATATAGAGAAAGTGTATTGTCAAATACAGTCGACAATATTATTATTCCAGCACATGAAAATTTGTTGACAAACCTTGAAAGTTTACAGACAGCTTACACCAATTTTTATAATTCTGTTAGTGAGGTAAATTTTAATGTAGTAAAATCAGAGTGGAGAAAATCATATATCGCGTGGCAATATGTAGAGCTTTTCAACATAGGCAAAGCAGAGCAGATATCTTATAATTTAAGATCAAACACATATCCGTGTAATACCACAATGATTGATATGAACATACAAAATCAAATGTATGATTTTTCTGCAGACAATTATTTAAATTATTCTTCTCAAGGATTTCCAGCACTAGATTATATGTTTTATGGAATAGATTCTGATACGACAAACATTGTAAACGTATATGATACTGATAATTTATTTTTAGAATATTCAAAAGCTTTAATTGATGAATTAGTTATCAACACTCAATCAGTTTTGGATTATTGGAATAATGAAAAATCAAGTTTTGTTAATAGTAATGGAAATACAGCTACTTCTAGTTTAAATATGTTAACTAACGACTTTATCTATTATTATGAAAAAGGATTTAGAGCAAATAAAATTGGAATACCAGCCGGAGTATATTCTTCAAGTTCTAGTTTACCTCAAAATGTTGAAGGTTATTATAGTCAATATTTTTCTAGAAAATTAGCTTTACATGCTTTAGAATCAACTCGTAAATTTTTCACAGGAGAATCATTTTCTTCCTCCCAAACTGGAAGTTCCCTTGTCTCATATTTAGATTTTTTAGATGTAACAAATTCTGTATTGACTGATGACATTATAGCAAAATTTGAAAATTCAAAACAACAATTAGAAATGTTAGATAATAATTTTGTAAGTCAAATCCAGCAAGATAATATGAAAATGTTAGCTACTTTTGATGCCATACAAGAAGCCGTCCCTTTGATGAAGATTCAGATGTTACAAGCTCTAAGTATAAAAGTTGATTATGTTGACGCAGATGGTGATTAAATTCACAACAAATAGTGATCTCTAGACAGTTTTTTTTATTTATTTGTTTATTAAAATCAGGTATAATATTATCTCAAAGTTTTACCTTTTCAGGTAAAGTTTTAAACAAAAATACAAAGTTACCACTGTCAAATATTGAGATTACAGATGCAGATGCTAGGATTCTTGATTTAACAAATAGTGCCGGAGAATTTAGTTTCAACTCAATATATAAAGATATATATATTATTATCCACGCTGAAGGATACTATTCTCAAACTCTTATTTTATACTCTAGAGATAATAAAAACAAAATTGAACTTCGGCCACTATCTGTTGAATTAAAACAAGTGGAGATAAAAGCCAAAAGAAAAGAAATTTTTAGCACTGTTAAATTAAAAGACGTTGAGGAGACTTCTATTTTTGCTGGAAAGAAATCTGAGGTAATTTTATTAGATGAATTATATTCAAACTTATCTTTAAACACTAGCAGGCAAATATTCAGTCAAGTATCTGGATTAAACATATATCAAAATGATGACGCCGGACTACAATTAAATGTAGGTGGAAGAGGACTTGATCCAAATAGGACATCGAATTTCATTACAAGGCAAAATGGTTATGATATAAGTGCTGATGTTTTGGGATACCCAGAGAGCTATTACACACCTCCAGCAGAAGCAATCGAACGTATAGAGATTGTCAGAGGAGCAGCTTCATTACAATATGGGACTCAGTTTGGAGGACTAATTAATTTTAAATTAAAAGGAGCCGAACTCAACGCTCCTCTTAAATTTATCACTAGAAATACAATCGGAAGTAATGAGTTATTTACAAATTTTACTTCCGTATCAGTCTCTAAAAAGAATTTAGCACTTTATTCTTTTGTAAATATTAAAAGAGGTAATGGATTTAGAGATTATTCTGAATTTAACTCTAAAAATTTCTTCTCTAATCTAAAATGGAAAGTAAATAAAAAAATTAGAGTTTCAACTGATATAACATTTTTAGAGTATCTGGCACAACAAGCAGGAGGACTCACAGATGACATGTTTTTAGAAAATCCTTCCCAAAGCAATAGGTCGAGAAATTGGTTTTATGTAAACTGGTTTCTATACAATACAAAAATTTCTCACAAAATTTCTGAAAATACTAATTATACTCTATCATTATTTGGATTACAAGCAAAAAGAAATGCATTAGGATTCAGAACGAACAGAGTAGATCAGATAGATCCTTTTATTGAAAGAGATTTAATTAAAGGAACATTTAAAAACTTTGGATATGAGTATAAATTAGTTCATAAATCCAAAATTAAAGATATTAAATGTATATCGTTAATTGGTTCAAAACTTTATAAATCTAATAACTCTAATCAACAAGGGCCTGGGTCTAATGGCTCAGACGCTGATTTTACATATTACATAAGTGAATTTCCATATTATGTAAATCAATCAAGCTATATTCATCCAAATTTTAATATTTCTCTTTTTGGAGAAAATATTTTTTATTTGTCTGAAAATTTTTCAATAACACCTGGTCTAAGATATGAGTTTATTGACACTAGAGGTGAAGGATACTACAAAGAAATAAATTTAGATGCTGCTGCAAATCCAATAAAAGATACAACTATATATGATAACAAATTTAATCGGAGAAGTTTTTTTTTAACTGGTGTTGGTATTGTATATAAAATTACAGATAATGAATTGTATTCTAATATCTCTCAAAATTATAGATCTGTTACTTTTGCAGACATAAGTGTTGTAAATCCAGCGTTTATGATTGACCCTAATATTTCAGATGAGTATGGACAAACTTTTGATTTCGGGGTTAGAGGTAAATACAATCAAACTGTTTCTTATGATATTACATCCTTTATTTTAAGATATAATGACAGAATAGGATTTGTTCAACGAGTCATAGATGACGGAAATGTTAAAAGCGTCCGAGATAATGTTGGTAATGCTACGATATATGGGATCGAATCTTTGATTAATTTTAATATCAAATCTTTTTTAAAGGAAAGTTATAAATTAAATTATTATATAAATTCATCATTTATAAGTTCTAGATATACTAGTTCAGAAGAAAAATCAATAATAGGAAATAAGGTTGAGTTTGTCCCCTCAACAAATATAAAAACTGGATTAATTGTTGGATATAAAAATATTTCTTTAAATATTCAGTATACCTACTTGTCAGATCAATTTACTGATGCCACAAATGCAGTAGAGTCAAATCTTGGTGGTGTAATTGGAAAAATTCCATCTTATTCTATTTTAGATTTCAATTTGAAGTATAGTTTTTCAAAATATATATTTGAATGTGGAATAAATAACTTACTCAATAATCGATATTTTACTAGAAGAGCTACGGGTTATCCAGGCCCTGGAATTATACCTTCACCTCCAATAAACTACTTTATAACATTACAATACAATTATTAGATTATAAGAATTTTCTTAAATTTGGTTGATGAAAAATATAGTTGTATTTAGTGGGGCAGGCATTAGCGCTGAAAGTGGTTTAGGTACTTTTAGAGATTCAGCAGGGCTTTGGGAGGAGTATAAAATTGAGGAGGTTGCTACACCAGAGGCTTTTAAAAGAAATCCCAAATTAGTACTAGAATTTTATAATATTCGAAGAAGACAACTGCTAAATACAAAGCCTAATCAAGCGCATTACGCCTTAAATAGATTAAAATCTAAATTTAATTTATCTATTATTACCCAAAATATAGATGATCTTCATGAAAGAAGTGGAAGTGAAAATGTTTTACATCTTCATGGAAAATTGCGTGAGAGTAAAAGCACTTTAGATTATTCTGTTTTTCCTGTATTAGGAACTGAACTTAATTTAGGAGATCTTTGCCCAAAGGGATCTCAGCTAAGACCTAATGTTGTTTGGTTTGGAGAGTCCGTTCCTAAAATGGAAAAAGCAATAAATCTTGTATTACAAGCAGACATATTTATTATTATCGGTACTTCTTTAAATGTTTATCCTGCCGCTTCATTATTAAATTATGCAAAAAAGGCAGAAAAAATTATAATTATTGATCCAAACGCTGATTTTCAAGAAGGAATAGAAACTCTTCAACAGAAAGCAAGTACTGCTGTTCCTAAATTAGTTGATGATTTATTATGCTTTGCATAGTATCTAAATGTAGACATCATATATTTGTGAAATGAATATTCTATTAACAGGATCTACAGGTTTTTTAGGATTTAGAACTTTGGAAAGTCTAGTAAAAATGCCTGAAGTAAATAAAATTATTGCTACTGGTAGAACATTAAGAAAGTCAAGAACTATCATAAGTCCTAAAGTAAAATATATACTAGGAGATTTAACAGAAGAAGACTTTGTCGACTCATTATTTGAAGATATTGATATTGTTGTAAATACAGCTTCGCTCTCTTCACCGTGGGGGGATGAGCAATTATTTATAAGATCAAATGTAATTACTCAAAAAAATATTTTAAAATCCTCAGAGAAACATAAAATTGATAGATTTATCTATATATCAACTCCAAGTTTATATTATAATGGTAAAGACAGAATAATGGTAAAAGAGAGTGATTCTCTTCCAAAAAATTTTGTTAACTCATATTCAAAGACTAAAAGACAAGCTGAAGTATTATTAGAAAAATCAAATCTAAATTATATTATTATAAGACCAAGGGCAATTATTGGAAGAGGTGATTCAGTTATTATGCCACGTCTTATAAAGGCACATTCACTAGGAAGATTAAAAATAATAGGAAAGGGCAATAATATAGTTGACTTAACATCAGTGGAAAATGTAGTACACTCGATTATACTATCAATTAAAGCTAATAAAGAAGCTTTAAATAATATATATAACATAACTGATGATTGTCCTGTTTCTTTGTGGGAGTGTATTAATGTTGTATTAAATGGAATTGAAATGAATCAAGTTCATAAAAAGATAAATTTCAAGATTGCTTTTTTTGTGGCTATTTTATTTGAGTTTTTTTCAAAGTATATTACAAAAAAAGAGCCTTCACTAACTTGTTATAGTGTTGGCATACTTTCCAAAAACTTCACTTTAGACATTACTAAAGCTAAAAATCTGTTAAATTACTTCCCGATAGTTACTACAGTAGAATCAATTAATGAATTTATAAATTGGTATAATGAAGAAAGTTAAGTTGTATTTAAATTATGCGGGATATTGTTTTGCTAAAGCAAATCACGTCGTAAATGGAGATAAGCGAGAAAATATCAAGTTCCATGCATTATTTGCAATTATTAATCATCCAAAATTAGGATGGATATTATTTGATACTGGATATACAAAAAGATTCTATGAAGAGACAAAAAAATATCCAAATAAAATATACGCGGACATTACCAAAGTTGTTATTGAAGATCATCAAGAATTAAAAAATCAATTGCAGACTTTTGGAATAAAAACTAATGATATTAATCATATAATAATTTCACATTTTCATGCGGATCATATTGGAGGTCTTCAGGATTTTCCAAATGCAAAAATATATTGCTCAAAGAAAGCTTATTCTCAAGTAAAAATGGTTTCTAATTTCTTTGCTTTTTCTAAAGGAATTTTAAAAGGATTAATTCCAGATGATATT
>Ga0160423_10000019_pt1 | contig 116905 bp, 106 predicted proteins | sample CRUFie14St8metaG_FD_108191 | JGI IMG/M metagenome (GOLD analysis project Ga0160423, IMG submission 108191) | Marine microbial communities from the Costa Rica Dome - CRUD Field 142mm St8 metaG | ecosystem: Environmental > Aquatic > Marine > Oceanic > Photic zone | place: Costa Rica: the...
AGGCACTCCTGATAATAATAGTTCGGCTATCATTACCTTAAATTCATTTTCATACTTTTTTACCATAATTACTTGAAGTTATGCGCTTATACTTTTTGTAACATTAAAGGTAGACACTTCAGCAAAGCCGCGAATAAATCATTGAGCAGCAAAGACAAAAGAAAACTATTATAGCCTAAGGTGGCTTCTTTGACCCCGATATACAGCACTGTTTTTTCATCTCTCAGTAGCCTATGGAAATCCCCCAAGCTGTCGCTGCTGGTTAATGCGGCAATAGTCGGGTCGGCCACTTTTTCCAAAGCCACCCGAAGTGTCATCAGGGTAGAATCCACCGATTTTTCAGCACTGCCCGTTAACAAAGCCTTCGCTTCTTGGAACAGCGCATCCGTCGCATGTCGGGCTATCCATTGGAAGCCTGCGCTCTTGAGATCGGCAGATAAGTGGTTCAGCCAATGCCGTAGGTTCGCTAAAGTCTGCAAAGGTGGCGGACAGCATTCTTTTAAGATACGCAACAAAACAAACAACAACTGGTCAGCCGAGCTATTCCAATAGGGGTCGCTTGATTTGCTGCTGGGCAAAGCCGTTTCAATCAGGGTATGCGACAACTGCTTGAGCTGCGACACCGAATTACAGCGCAGCAAAGGATTAAAAGTCTCTGATTGGCTGGCATCGTCCAAATCCATGCGGCGGATAGCAAAACCCTTGCTGGCCAAATAGCCGCTGGTTTCTTGGTATAAAGCATTGCCGATGTCGAAGACCACCGCAGAATGCTCCAATTGAAGCATAGAAGGCATAATCAAAGCAGATGATTTGCCGCTCCCCGAAGCCCCATAGCATATTATGTTGCGGTAAGAATCCATCAGCGATAAACGATGATGTGCATTCGCCCCTAGGGCAAAACCTTTGTGCCGTTTGCAGAGCATAGCTCTTTTATCGTTGGGGCTCATAAAGGTTCCGGTGTAAGGCGAGGGTGGGGAGGCGGAGTCCGCCATAAATTCGAGTGTTATCCGCAAACCTTCCAAAAGGCTACGCAGTACCCAACGCAGAGCCGCCCAAAGCCAGCTACCTATATCTGATAGTATTGTAAAGATTTTCATTGTCAGTTGTTTTAAGGAATGAAGAATTAAAAAACCGTTTTAAACGGTGCAGCCTTTATTGCATACACGACCGCCCCATTCCAAATGGAGGCGATGCCTTTTATCGTAGCCGTTTGATAATCGCCTGTGCTAGTCCTGCCAGTAAGCGGAATAAGAAAGTGAAGAGCCCAGCAATAGCCGCCCATATATGCGGGAACACCGCATGACAGAACTGGGTGAAGGCTTGCATGACAAATTCCAAAAGGCTGCTGGCTACTTGCAACACCAATTCCAGTATGCTGGTCAATGCCATCGACAACAGTTCCAATACTTTGCTCATCATATCGCTCAAAATTTCCATAAGGGAATTAATCAAGCCATTGAACCAGTCAAAGCGCAAGAGGAAACAGAAGATTAGAATCGCGAACCAATTATTTAGTACAAAATGCAGTATCATCGTTCTTTGCTTTTATGAGTTGAAGAAATAGTTGTGCGCTCCTTTTCTTTCGCTTTTTGGGCTTCGAGTTCGGCCATACGGCGTTTGTATAAAGCCTGTTTGGTCAACTCTTGCACCCCCAGTTCATAGCCCTGTTTCGCGCCTTTTTCATAGTCGCTCAAGGCCTTGCGTTTGAAGAAGTATCGCAACCGTTTTGCTAGTGGAATATTCAGTTGCTCGTAGCGAAGGCCAACGGTATAGCCCTCGTTCAAGCCTTGTAGATAATCTTGTTTGGTCATGATGTTATATTAAGTTGTTATCAATAAAAGCATGCTCCGTCTTACGCTCTAGATAAGCCATAAGAGACGACCGCTTGTACAGCAGCCCGTTGCGTTTGCCTATCCTAGTCACGGAGATTTCCCCTTGAGAATACAGTTTCCAGAGCGTGGTTTTCCCGCAGTTCAGCAAGCCCATCGCTTCTGCTGCCGTCAAAAACGCTTTTGGGGTTTCAGTTAACTGGAGGTCAGCAAGGCACTCTTTTATAAGTGTCTTTAACTGTTCCTCGCTGGTCAATATTACTTTTGTTTCCATAGCGCATCAGTTTTTGGCAACGTCATAAATATCATAGACCAGCAAACCGATTCCCACGAAAGGGATAAACCGCAACAAACCTTTGGCAGCGATACGCCCAGCCCTGCGCAAGCCTTTCTTACCAGCTCTTTTTGCCCACTTGCCGCCACGTTTCAATGATTTGGCGCGAGCTACTTGGTTCTGCCCGATAACCCACCGCATACTTGGCTCTACCTGCATCAAGCGTGTTTCCACCGCTTGCAGGATAACAGGGTTCTTGCTGGACTGCGCAAGCGCATAGACAGAAGCCCCTGCTCGGCTGGTGCGGGTTACGGAAGCACCCTTGCCAATTAGTTTAACTACCGCACGCTCATTGCCTTTACCAATTGCCTTCATCAATGGGGTAAAGCCCGCCTTGTTGGGGCTTGTTATCATATTGCCACCGAAATACAGGCACGCTCCAACGGCAGCCCAGCCTGCCCCTTCTCCGATGGCAGCCATTAAAAAGGAGTTGCCCTCCGTATCTCGATACGAAAAATCGGTATGGGCAGCCAAAGTGTAAGCGGTTGTGCTATCGCTTGCATAAAGCAACGCAGGCTTGCCGTGCTTATCACGGGCATTCACATCAATGCTGTCTAAGCCAATAGCCCAATCGACAATAGCAGCATTATTCTGTCTAGCTGCATGATGCAAGGCCGTTTGCCCTTGGGTATTGTGCTGGGCTACTAAGGAAGGGTTTGCGATGTGTACCGCCTTGATAAGTGCAGTATCGGCATTCTCCGCAATGGCTTGTAATAATACATTATTGCCAAAATGGTCAGTTGCCATTACGTCTGTTTCGCTCAAGAGCATATCAATCATCGCCTGACTGCGAGCATGTAACAAGGGCATAATACCCTTGTTGTTGCGCACATTCGCATCAGACTTGTGCTGCAATAATAGCTGTACTAAATCGGTATCGCCTGAATGAACTGCCCTATGCAAGGGGCTATCCCCAGAGCCTGGGCTTCTAATGTCAGGCTTCGCGCCATATTCCAATAATACAGCCGTAAAGCCGCTCTCTTTTCCTTGTAAATCTTGCTGCAAAGCAGCGAACAGAGGATAAGAAGGTTTGCTGGCATCAGGGTTGGCATCGTAGCGAAGTAATAACGTTACTAAAGGCTTATCGACCACATTGATAGCCTGTAACAATGGGCTGGTATAACGGCTGCTCCTCTCATCGAGAGGGAACAACTTATCGGGGTCAGCCCCGAAGAGCAATGCCGTTTTAGCGCACCACTGCTTTTGCTGCTGTACGCCATGTTCTAATATGGGCTGCCTGCCAATCCATAACAAGGCAGCAGCAAGAAATACGATTAGAAATACAATGCACAAAACTTTTCGTAGTATCGGGACATAGCCCTCCTGTGGGGCGATTGCCCTTGCATTTAAATAATTCATTTTAAAGAGTTTAAAATTTGAAAAATCGCACAATGCAGTAGCCTCGTAGATGTACGTTGGTAGCCCCAATCATCATAGGCAAGGTGAATAACAGTTATAGCTGCGCCCTACCAATAATTGGTTGTTAGAATCTGTGCCAACAATGCTTATGCGATTATGCGTCGAGAAGTATCAAAAAAACAAAAAGAAATTCTTGCAAGTGAAAATTACTTGAATTATCTTAGTCTCTTTCGTATTCTTTTAAGGAAACGAAAATGACGAACGAAATGTGCGGTGACCAAACTTTACATCAGTTCTGTCTTTGAGCCAACTCCCTAGATGCCTCGGCATTGTTGGCGGGTTGGTTTTTTTATTTCATAATAGTCCTGTATTTAGGTTTATAATACCACTTATACCAAGTGGGGAATCTAATTTACTGGAATTTGAACTGCCTTGCAGCCATTTGTAGCAAAATATATGCAACATATGGTCATTTGTTAATAAATACCTGAGTTACCCACACTAATGAGATAATTGATATTTGTCAATTGCAACTTCTGCTGATTGCAAGACCTTTGCACAGTTTTTTAGCCAAGCTACTCAAAGATTTTTTCGCTCCACAAGTCCAGTTCCTCATTCGAGAACGAATCCAAATAGGTTTCCGTGATTGCCAGTGATTTATGTCCCAGCATATCGGAGATGGCAGCAATAGGCACGCCTTTCTTCTTGGCTTGGGTGGCATAGGTGTGGCGCGCTACATAGGTGGTGATGTTCGTTTCTTGTAAGCCAAGTTTAATAGCAATTTTTTTCAGTCGTTTGTTGCAGTTGCGTAGTTTTGCATTTATTTCTGTATATATGTCTTGCGGTTTTGTTTTCGTAATGATTGGTAAAAGGTAATCGTTTGGCGACTTGGCTGCAGCATATTTTTCAATGATAGGCAATACGGCACTTGGTAAACGCAGGGTGAAATGTTTTTTCGTTTTTAAACGGGTATAATGCAGTAAGCCGTCTCTGATTTGACCAACGGTGCAGTGTGCCATATCTGAAAAATTCATCCCACGTAGGTAATAACTGATAAAGAAGTAATCAAGGGCACGAGTTTCACTCGCAGTCTCTGGCGAATAATTAAGCAACTTTTGCAAATCACTGTGTTGCAAAGCTCTGCGTTTGGTTTCCTGTGTTTTGATGGTGTAATGCTTGAAAGGATAATCTTCTTGCTGGGCTATGCCCACTTTGATGGCTTTGTTATACATGGCTCTGATAGTGCGCATGCGCACCGCAAGCCCATTGATAGTATTGCCTTTGGCAAGATAAAAAGTTTCATATTCGGTTAGCCATTGATAAGTGATGTCAGTAAATACAAGCGGTCTGTTATCGAATTGGAGCATACTGGTTATCGTCTCTTTGTAAGACTTAGCTGTACCTATCTTGCCTTTCACAATCATTTGTTCCATAAGCGACTGCACGAAATCAGCTATATTCGTTTGTGCCGCATTGTCTTCTTGTTTAGGCTTAAATAAGTAAGCACGTAAAAGCGGAACGCTCTTTTTTGAAAGCGTTTTATCCCTGAGTTGCTGGTCAAGGAAGGTGTCTGCCTCTGCCTTTATATGAGCAATCCACGCATTCAAACGGCTAAGGCTTTGCGTGCCTTTATACTTCTTGTTCGCTCTTTTTTTGCCTGTATCCCATTCTGTTTCTAAAAAACTTTTTTTCAAACTAATGGTCGTTGGCACTCTATTTATGATAATTTTAAGCACTAAAGGATAGGTTCCGTCCTTTTTTTTATGCCTTGTATCTAAAAGTATGTCGGTTGAGTAGTTCAAAATTTGCTAACGTTTTGCTAACAAATGTATAATAAATACGAACCATTGTAAACCCCAGTAAACACAAAGCATTGAAAATCAACCATAAAAATATATAATTAGATGCGATGATTTACTTTGATGCTGACTGTTAATCAGAGGGTCCAAGGTTCAAGTCCTTGTGGGGACGCTAGAAAGCCTGCCAGTTTTGGTGAACTTTTTTTGTATAAAAAAAGGCGAGTAAATCACTCGCCTTTTTATTCGGTTTAAAATTATCTAACTCGTATTAAAGGAATTTCTTCTTTAACACCTCCTCGTTCAACAACTATATAAAATAATGATCCTTGATAATTTTGAAGATCAACACTTTGTTTGTGCCAACCACTTTCAACAAACCCTTTGTTTAACTCATTAACAAGTAAGCCATTTTTATCGTAAATTTTTAATACCACATCAATTGGCTCATCAATATAGTAACTTAATGTAGTTTGGTTTTGTGTTGGATTAGGGTAAAGTTTCGATTTTTCAATCTGTTGAATTTCAGTACTTTGTAAGGCTTGCTTTGTGTAGTCATCATTACCGCCATCAATTGAAACTTTAGGGCATGGAAATCCATTGTCGCCCTCATCGTCAATTGTTATATAGTGGTAATCAATGTCTGTTTGTCCCCCAGGGGCTGTTACTAACAACCGTACACAAATAACATCGCCAATTCCCAAACCAGGAAAATCAAAAGTCGAAATACTAATACTGCTTCCAGTTCCCCAAACGGGGGTAGCCGCCCAATTACTACAGGTTGTATTCACTTTCCATTCATAAGTATATGGTCCTGGTGCACCTGAAACGCTTGAGTTTAAAGAAACAAAACCAATTACTGGGCACATCCTAGTAGGGCCAGTAATTTGAACATTTAAATTGTCTGTTTGAGATCGGAATGCTGCTACTGTACAGGCATTATCTTCAAGCGTTCTTGAGTTATGGCGTTCATTTTGTATTCCTGTATCCCTACCTTCAAACTCAACAAAAGGATTTGAAAAGTGATGGATTACATCTGAGTTGCCTGCACCGGATGAGTACATAATTGTTTTACGTTCATGTGTTTTTTTCCAAAACCACCAACCAGTGGTGAAGCTCCATGTATGCGCATGGTCGAAACCCCCTGTATTCGAGCAATTACCCCCTGGATCATGCGCATCGCATGGTTCGTGTTCACACCCAAAAAGATGTCCAACCTCATGCGTAAACACAAAACCATCATTAGCACCAACAGTCCTGCTTACTGCATAAGCACCTGCATTTGATGGACCTAGGAAAGCAATTCCAGCAGTTCCTCCATGATTCATTATTGGTCTACGAACCATTAAAACAACTATGTCAGCATCATGGAAATTTCTTCGAGCCTGTGCGATAGGAGATAAACGCACATCCCACAAAATATCTCCATATGTTTCACCAGTTTCATCAATTTCTATTTCCTCGCTTGCTGCTAAAACTAATTTTAATTCGTTAGGATGAACAGCACTATTAACAAAAGCCTGATTTGTGGTAGCAATACAACTTTGAATTAGGTTTTGAATGTTACCAACTGCATTATCGGCATTGGGTGTAAACAACACTAAAACACGTACATCGCATGCACGTTCAGCACCCTCTTGTATGTTTTCAATGTTTTTGGGGTCAATATCTAGCTTTGGGGCTTGAATAACTTGACAACCAGTAGAAGTATTATCTTCAGGATATTCTGCCAAAACATTTTGCCCGCCTAAATCCTCAATAGAATAGAATGAACCATCAATTCTAATCTCGCCAAAGTTTTCTCCATTTTTCGACATTAATAGTATATAGCCAGACATGCAGCCATCTATTTCATCGCTAGGAATTAACTCGCCATACCAGGTGTAATCATCCTCAGAAACATATTCAACAGTTTTTGCTTTAAATGTCGGGTTGTGGCAGGCAAAAGGTAGTTCATCAATGCAAATACTAGTTGAACCATAATCCCCTAAATGACCAATGCTAATTTTAGTCAATGCTGTTTCTCCAAAAAGGTTTTTTACCTTTTCAAATCTTTCTAACTGATTCCTTTTTAAGTCATCTGTTTTCCAGTCGCTTTTAGTGATTAATGATTGTCCGTTTACCCCTGTATAAAACAGCAACATAAACAAAATTAAAAATGAGTGTGTAATTTTTACGAAAGTTTTCATGGTTAGTTTTTAATAAGTATGATTAATTAATACCTATTAATTTAACCCATTTGAGTTTTATTGTCAATTATTTAATAGATTTTATTTTTTAAGATAAATAACGAATTGAAAGGGTTTTGTGTGTTTCAATACACGTAAAAAATCACAAAACAAATAAAGGGAAAACTAGTAATAGGTGTGCGCCTACTGACAGTAAAATCATTAAAAAATTTTTTTCAAAAAAGAAAAAACGGAGTGTAATTGCTTTTTAAAAATATTGGAAAACTAAGAAAAGTATTAATAAATCCGTTATTAGATATTTGTGGAATTTTTTTTTCTAGCTCATTGGAACTAAAATAGGTAAAGCCACCATTATAAAAAGTGAACATTTACAACTTTTAAAAATGAAAAAATTACTTACAATTATTGGTGTGTTTTGTTTGATTGCTTTAAGCGCGTGTACCCAAAATCAAAGAGCCAAAAGTTTTGGCGGCCAAGCCGAATACGTGTTACCTAAAGGTGAAAAATTGGTTGAAACCTCTTGGAAAGGAGAGAACTTATGGATTATGACCCGACCCATGAAAGAAGGCGAAGAAGCAATAACCTACAAAATGCACGAAGAAAGTTCGTACGGCTTTGTTGAGGGTACCGTTGTTATTAAAGAGGTGAAGTAATAAACCGCTAACAGTTTTCTATCTTGGTTTTTCTTTATTTTAATCCACTTAAATTAGCTAAATGGGCATCGTGAAAATCGCCAATATGTGTATGATTAATGATGGTAAAACCAATAAGGTCTTAGTTATCGAAAGAAAGAATAAATGGAGCGGTATTGCATTTCCTGGTGGTCATTTAGAGAATGGAGAAAGCATAACCCAATCGGTTGTTCGGGAAGTTTTTGAAGAAACTGGTTTAACAATTGCAAAGCCAATTTTTTGCGGATTAAAACATTGGTATAATACCCAAACGAATGAACGTTATATGGTTTTTTGTTTTAAAACAGATGTGTTTACAGGTGAATTAGCTAATAATTGTGATGAGGGTGAAGTATTTTGGGTGGAAATTGAAAAGCTGCCAACCTTAAAATTGGCTAGAGGATTTAAAGAAGATTTACAAGTATTCCTTAGTGATGTACACTTTGAAGGTTTTGCAAAATGGAACGATAAAGAAACAGAAACTTTAAAATGGACTTAAAACATTCCTTTTTAAAAATCCCTTTACTTTGCGACTAATTATGGAAAAATCATCCAAAATATATGTGGCAGGGCATAATGGTATGGTAGGCCGTGCCATTGTACGCAGGCTTAAAAAAGAAGGGTACAGCAATATTGTTTGCCGTACCTCAACCCAGCTTGATTTACGAAACCAACAAGCGGTAGCCCATTTTTTTGCTTACGAAAAACCTGATTATGTGTTTTTGGCGGCTGCTAAGGTGGGTGGCATTTTGGCTAATAATACTTACCGCGCCAATTTTATTTACGACAACCTGATGATACAGGCCAATGTAATCCATCAGGCGTATGTTGCGGGGGTTAAAAAGTTGATGTTTTTAGGCTCGTCATGTATTTACCCCAAGTTAGCGCCTCAACCTTTAAAGGAGGATTATTTGTTAACTGGCTTGCTTGAACCAACTAACCAACCCTATGCTATTGCTAAAATTGCAGGCATTGAGTTATGCGATAGTTACCGCCACCAATACGGCTGCAATTTCGTATCGGTTATGCCTACCAACCTTTATGGCCCTGGTGATAATTACGATTTAGAAAAATCGCATGTTTTGCCGGCTTTGTTGCGCAAATTCCATATAGCTAAAACTGAAAAGCAACCAACCGTAACCATGTGGGGAACGGGCACGCCTTTGCGCGAGTTTTTGCATGTAGATGATATGGCGGATGCCTGCGTGTACCTAATGCACCATTACAACGAAAAAGGCTTGGTAAACATTGGCACAGGTAAAGACATTAGCATTAAGGATTTGGCCTTGATGATTGCCGAAATTGTAGGCTACCAAGGTACAATTGAGCACGACCTTAGCAAACCCGACGGCACGCCTAAAAAGCAGTTGGATGTTAGTAAACTACACAGCTTAGGCTGGCAACATAAAATTGAATTACGCCAAGGCATACAGCAAGTATATAATGACGTGAAGGGGGAGTGGTAGGTTTTAGACCTCCTTCCCCAACATATCCCTTACTTCCATTAATGCGAAACCTAGAAAGTTAAGTCCATTCCAATCAAAAACATTTTTAGCTTTATCATTTTCTTTTGCTAAGCCAATACCCCAAATTTTATCAACTGGACTAGCTTCAACAATAACTCTTTGTTTCGTATTTATTAAAAACCTAGATAACTCAGGTGATTGTTTAAACTTATAATAATTGCCTTTAACAACTATTTCATAACGCTTTTCATTCCAAACTTTTTCACTGAACCCAGTAACCATTCTTCCAATCCTTTTAGCCTCATGTGGATGTGTAGCATCCATTATGGCTTGGTAACAATCCAAATCATTAAATAAAAGGGCCTTTTGAGCCATCATCCAATGTTCGGCAGTTTTGTAGGAAACATCATTTATCATAAAAGAGCTTTCAAACCATTGGCTTAAACAAAATTTGTTAATTGGCTCATTTGGTTTATGATTGTGACCCCAAAAAAATAAAATTTTTTTACTAATACCGTTTGAACATTGGTCTTTTAACCAATCAATTGAGTAGTTGGGATTCATGGTTTCATGTTTTGAATCCTTATAATTCAAATTTGATTTAATAAGTTCCCTAAAAACTCAAACAACTATTAAACCTAACCGTCATTTCAGATTGGCTCGATGCCAACTGGGCTGGCATACCAGTCTGAAATCTCATAAAACTATAGCCATGCAACTCTCTTAATACTAACTACTTGATACACTATACTAACGTCTCCCATACTAAAATCTATCAATCTAAAAGTCTAATAAATCTAAAAACTCGGGTAAATATCAAACCTAAAGCCGAACTTAGGTACGTTCGGGTCGTTGCGCTGGGTTAAACGCCACATAAAATACACGTGGGCAATTTTGCCGATATTCTCAATACCAAAACCTGCTTCACTGTAAAAGCCGTTTAAATCTTTAAGGTTAACATCACTACCTAAAAGCTCCGCATTATCTTCGCTAAGCCCGCCATAAATTCCTTTAATAAAAACTACCGAACGCAGTTTCAATTTATTTACTAGCGGAATCATATTGAAAATAAAGCCATCAAAATAGTGGAAAAACTCGCCATTAACATAAGCATCGTTTACAAACTCAAGGTCGTCCATCATATTGTAAGCGTGCTTATTCCACATAAAATTGCGGTTACCCTTATGTATGGTTAACAGCGGATACGGTATTTTACCCCATGTTTTGTGTGCTCCTAAAGTATAGTAAGTACGCCCAGCTTTTGAGCTTATACGCTGCGAAAACGAAGCTGTTAGTTTATGGTATCCATAATCACTACCTAATAATTTGTTGATGCCTACGGTGTAGTTAACATTAATTACAGGCTTTTGTATATCCACCGATTCTTTTTCAAAACCACCGCTACGATTACGGAAAACTTCGCCTACTGCCCAACGAGTATTTAAGCCAATTTCAACTGCCTCAAAATGGTCTTCGCCCTGCTCGGTAGCCTCTTGTAAATCATCATGAAATTGAAAAGAATTAGGCCATTGATAAACCGTTTTGTGTTTGCCCGATAACTTGGTGGTTAAGCCTCGTATCCACTCTTTATCATAAAAAAGGTAGCCTTCACGTATTAAAAACAAATTATCTAATGGCGATTTACGAAGCAATGAACCCAAAATATGGTCGTGACTCATGTAAGGGTTTTTAAAATTAAAATCCGACCAATCGTAGTGGTAATGCCCACCCACCATATGCCATTTATTGTTAGGGCGTTTCAGATGAAATTTTGCACCAGCATGATACTTTATTAATTTGTCTTTTGTACCGTAAGCCACATAACCTTCTAGTAAAAATTTATCACGGAACTGGCGCGGGTTGGTACGCATACCAAAGCGAAAACGGTTGCCTTCAATGGCGTTCCAGCTAAAAGCTTGGTAAAAACGACCGAACTCAACAGGGCCAGCATTAAAAAAGCCTGAGCTGAATGTACGCCCAAGGTATTCGCCCGCTTTGTACATTTTGGTGTCTTTAACACGGTCGATAAGGGTATAAATATTGCGCTCGGTTTCATTTAACTGGGTGTGGCGCATCTTCGTCCAAAACTCGTCGTTTTGCTTATTGTAATTATCAATAAAAACAAGATCGTCGCCGCTAAAGCTTTCGGGGTCATAATCAGTATTCACCTCAATATCTCTAATAGATGTGGTTTGCAAAACCCGCACGGCTTGGTGCTTTTTGCTCTCCGTTAGGTTTAACGCCACCTCCATTTGCTCGTAGTTTTTAAACCACTGCCCTTCAGCAAGATTAATATAGCGTTGTTGCACCTTCATGCCTGTTAAAAAATTCATGTTTATTTTATCCAACACATAAACATCAACCTCTTTAATCGCAGCACTTTCCTTGTCAATCCAAGCATGCCCAGTAAAGGCTAAATCCCCTTTTCGGCGAGGTGTAAATTCCAGTTTATAGCAGTAATGGTCGCCAACGGTGGTACTATCCGTTAAAAAATATTTGTAAATGATTTGGGCATTCCGCGCAAAAGGACTTGTAAAAACTTTACCCCCCAGTTCAATATTGTTTTGGTAAATATCAATTTTAGGAAAAGAGTATTCAACCTTGCCTGAAATACTTGGGTCTTTCACCCCAGAAAATTGATCGGCTTTTACAACCGTTTTGGTTTTTTTAGGCTTTTTACGGTAATAAACATCCGTTATTTTTTCCTTTAATAATAGTGGAAGATAAACCACGCCATCAGCCGTTGTGTCAATGTTTTCAAACACAAAATTGATAGGATTAAGGATTTTACGCTTGGTCAACTTTTCCTTTACATTGTATAAGTCAAACTCTGTTTTCGTATAATCTTCGTAGGAATAATAATCATAATTTTCAGGGCTTATACGTTCTTTAGCAGCAACCACTCTTTTGTATAAGGCAATGGCGGCAGGGTCTTTTTTAACCTTACGTTTAGCAGTAATCTTTACCTCATCTAAAGTAGATGCGCCTTCGCTTAATGCAACTTCAACCGTTTGCGAAATGCCTGATACAATCGGCATTTCAACGGCTTCAAAGCCTAAAAAAGACACGGTAATGCTTTTTAAGCTTTCATCATCCGTAGTAATGCTAAATTTACCATTAACATCGGTTGTTGTGCCAATGCCAGTACCCGTAAATTGAACCGTAGCAAAGGGTAAACCTTCATTTAAACCCTTTTCAATAACAGTGCCTTTAACAGTAGTTTGTGCGTTTAGCGAAACGCTGGTAAAGCCTAGTAAAATTAAAAGTAAAAATCTCATCTCAAAAAAATCCTAGTTTAAGGTGGCGGTGTTTTCAGCACAACCAACGCCAAATCAGACCAAAAAATTTCAAGATTGTTTAATTTATAAGAAAAAATTAAAGTTGGCACATTTACCAATTTTTGGTAATTTTGAATGTAATCAGTTAAAATGAGTAAAAACACTTCAATATCATTGGGCAACTATTTTGAACAGTTTATCCAAAGTAAAGTTTCGGAAGGCCGATACAAAAATGTTAGTGAAGTGGTGCGTGCAGGCTTACGCCTTCTTGAAGAAGAAGAAAGCAAAGTTACTATATTAAAAAAAGCTATCCAAGAAGGAATAGATAGCGGTATTGCGCATGATTTTGACCCAGTAACTCATCTTAAATCTTTAAAAGCAAATAAAGGGTTGAATGGCTAGTTTTTATTTAACCGTTAAAGCAACTGAAGATTTAGCATCAATTTGGGATTATACTTTTGAAAACTGGTCGGAAAATCAAGCCGACAAGTATTATAGTATGTTACTTAAAAAGTTTCAAGAGATTGCAAATAATCCAAACGCAGGAAAAAAGTATGATAGTATTTTAACTAACCTTTTGGGGCTAAGGGTATCGAAGCACATTATTTTTTATAGAAAAATTGAGTTTCGAAAAATAGAAATTACAAGAATATTACACGTTAGAATGGATTTAGAAAACCGATTATTAGCGTAAGTGGTTTCATTTAACAAAATATCAACAAAACCTTACTCACAATGCTCAAAAATCAACTTTTCCACCTCATCGCCATACATGGTATCATAGCCATGATAAAGTGCCATGTCTAAATCAAGACAGGCTTTGTCAATGTTATTGTCTTTAATATGAATTAATGACCGTACCCAATAAGCATATGAATTGCTGGGGTGTAATTTCAAAGAATAGTCAATATCCTTTAATGCTTGTTTTTGTTTGCCCAAATAATAATAGCTATGGGCACGATTACTGTAAGCTAGCGGGCTTTTCTCTTCCAAGCTAATTGCTTTATTGTAAAATTCAATTGCTTTTTCGTATTTACCTATGGTTTTGTGTGCATAACCTAAGTTAACATAACCTGCAACTAATGTTGGTTCTATTTCAATTACTTTGTATAAATATTCCAAGCTTTTATCGCTTTGTCCAAGGTCATTACAAACCATAGCTAAATTATTTATTGTCGCAACATCAGTTGTATCAAACTCATAGGCTTGAATGTAATCACTATAAGCACCTTCAAAATCCATAATTTTCCATTTCGCACCACCCCTCCTCGACATGATTGTGTATTTAGTTGTGTCACTATCAGCGTACTCAATAGCTTTGTTGTAATCTTTTATAGCAAATTCAAATTCTTTTGAACCTTGAAAAAGTGCTGCTCTTGAGCTATAAAGTAGTTCCGTCGTCTTAATTTCTTCAATCCCCTTACTAAAAACAATGTACGCTTCTTGATACTTTTTTAGTCTTATTAAACAAAGCCCTTTTATAGCATAAGCCTCTTCATTTAATAAATCATTTTCTAAAACGGTATCAATGGTTTTAATAGCTTTAGCAAACTGCTTTTTACTATATTGTTCTTTTGCTAGTTCAACCCTTTCGTTGGTTTGCGCAAAAAGTGTAGTAAATGTTATAAGCATTAAAAAGGGAATTAAATGTTTCATTTAAAGTGTTTTGATTAACGTTTTCAACGTAAAAGAGATAAAAAATAGTTCAGTTTAGCCCATCGAATGCAATGCCAGCCTATTCCCTTCGCTATCGATGAATACTGCCATAAAACCGTGGTCGGGCGAAATCTGTTTTTTACCCATAATAATTTTGCCGCCAGCATCTTCTATTTTATCCAAAGCCACTTGTAAGTCGGGGTTGGCATCCATGTAAATTATTGTGCCGCTTGAGCTAGGTTGGTAAAACTCATCATTTTTGCAAATGGCACAGCCAACATCCGTGTGCGGAAATACCCCCATTTTAATTGGGCCAAAATCGTTAACCTCTAATTGAGTGTCAAAAACGGTTTCGTAAAATTGTTGGGCGCGGTCAAAATCCGTAACGGGTATTTCAAACCAAGCTGCCCATGATTTTTTGTTGCTCATATTCTTGTTTTTCTAATCACTAAAAATAAAAAACCCATAGCCTCCTGGGTCGCGGATGATAATATTATCCACTATGCCCTCTTTATTGAAATGGGTAATTTCTTCTGTTATTTCAATTCCTAAATCTCTTATTTTTTGAATGATGCTCAAGTTGTTTTTACCATTAAAAAAACTAAGCGATGGATTAAAAAATAAATGAGGGCAAGCATTAGGCGCCATTAAACTAACCCCAACCCCACTTGGGTGCGTATAAACCACCCAGCCTTGCTCAATTTTACCCATGGTTTGGTTAAAGCCAAGCCTTTTCCATATTTCAATGGAGTGGTTTATGTCAAGGCATTCTAAAGTTAATCCCATAAAATTTCCTAGGGCAGAAGCCTCGGTTTTCGGCAATTCAACATTTAAATGTTTTTCTTCTAAATAAATAGCACAACCACTGCCGTCACCTAATAAATAACCCCTTGGCGTTTGTGTAACTTTTGTTATTTGTGATAACTCATCCACAACACTTGCCCATGCGTCATTATAAAATTTAATACCACCTCGCGCCGAGCGATTTTCGTTGATTTCAATAATAAACTTTCCGTCGCTAAATAATACTAAGTCATTATGCTCAATTCTGGCAAAGCCTAATTGCTCGTAAAACTTAATACTCGATTGTAAATTTGGGGTTGGTGTGTGAATGGTACTAATCATTTTTTGGCGTATTTGAGTGTGTGAAAATTCTAATTAGGGGTCCGTTGCCAAGATATTCAGAATTACAATTATTTCAACTAACACATTAAAATTACAAACTAGCGCAAAAATTAAACATTTCCTTTTCGGCAAAGGCATTACCCATTAATTGAAAACCGAATGGCATATTGTTTTTAGAGTGATTAAAAAGTGGTAATGAAATGGCAGGTAACCCCGCTAAATTAGCGTGAACCGTAAAAATATCAGCCAAGTACATTTGAGTCGGGTCTTGCGAGGATTTTGCACCCAATTTAAAAGCAGTACTAGGCGTTGTTGGACCAACAATAAAGTCGTATTCCTTTAAAATATCTAGCGTTTTGCTTTGCACAATTCGGCGGATTTTCTGCGCTTTGGTATAGTAGGCATCATAATATCCTGAGCTTAAAACAAAAGTGCCCAACATAATTCGGCGTTTCACTTCTTTGCCAAAACCTTCGGTACGAGTCATTTCGTAAACATCATTAAGGCTTTTTGCGTTAGGATGCCGCCAACCAAAATGCACCCCATCATACCGCCCTAAATTGCTCGATGCTTCGGCCGCCGTTAAAATGTAATAAGTAGGAACTAAGTACTCTAGTTCTTTAAAACTAATAGGCTTTATGATATGCCCTTGCTCCTCTAATTTTTTAAACTGTTGGTAAAAGGCTTTTTGTATATCTGCATCAATTGATGGATGTTCCACCGCCTCTTTAAAATAGGCTAATTTATATTTTTTATTGGATGATTGAATGGAAAAATCAGCAGCAGCTAAATCAACTAAAGTGCTGTCAAACTCATCTTTTCCGCACATTAATTGGCTTACTAAAGCGGCATCATTTATATTATGTGCAAGTACTCCAATTTGGTCAAAAGATGAGGCATAAGCCAGCAAACCATGCCGAGATATACGCCCATAACTAGGCTTAAAACCAACCGTTCCGCAAAAACTTGCAGGTTGCCTAACTGAGCCACCAGTATCAGAACCCAAAGCCACTGTACACAAACCAGCTTGCACGGCTACTGCCGAACCTCCCGACGAACCTCCCGGAACACATTCATTATCCTGTGCATTTAATGTTGCGCCGTAATACGAATGCTCGTTGGATGAACCCATTGCGAACTCATCGCAGTTAAGCCTGCCAATTATAATGGCATCTTCATTTATTAGTTTTTGTAATGCTGTTGCTGTATAAAGCGACTCAAAGTCATTAAGAATTTTTGAGGCGGCTGTTACCTTTTTCCCTTTTTGGCAAATAACATCTTTAACGCCAATAGCACAGCCAAACAGTTTGCCCAAAGCTTGACTATTAGCTATTTTTTCATCGGTTTCTTGCGCCTTTTTTAGTGCTTCTTGTTCGTAGGTTTCTAAAAAAGCATTAAGCTGTGCTTTGGCTTTAATAGCAGCTAAGTACTGCTCAACAATTTTAACACAGCTTGTTTTTCCCGACTGTAAATCGGCTTGTATATGGGTAATGGAATCGTAAGTTGTCAAGGCTTTACCTTAAATGCTCATTAAGTCGGCTTCTTTGGCTTCAATCACTTTATCAACCTTACTACCATAATCGTTAGTTAGCTTTTGTACGCGCTCTTCGGCATCTTTTGTGTTATCATCCGATAAACCATCTTTGTTTAACTTTTTGATACCATCATTCGCACTTTTACGAGTATTACGTAAGCTAATTTTTGCCGTTTCGCCTTCTGCTTTAATTTGTTTGGCTAGGTCGCGTCGTCTTTCCTCTGTTAACGGTGGAATATTCAAACGAATAATTTCACCATCGTTTTGAGGCGTTAAACCCAAATTAGCCGCAAAAATTGATTTTTCAATTTCGGGCAAAACATTTTTTTCCCAGGGCTTTATCATAATCGTTCGGGCATCGGCGGTGCTAACATTAGCAACTTGTTGTAAAGCCGTTGGCGTGCCATAATATTCAACCATTATACCTTGCAACATGCTAGGATTAGCTTTACCCGCACGTATTTTTCGTAAGTTTTTATCTAAACGCTCCAAGGCCTCATCCATGCCCATGGTGGCTAATTCCATTATTTCATCTAACTCTTCCATAAATGTGAAAATATAATTTTTTATGAAAACCTTATGCTAATGATGCTTTAAGTCCTTTTTAGTTTAACCATTAACCAATGTTCCAAGCTTATCGCCACCTAAAAGTTTTGATAAATTGCCACTGGTATTCATATCAAAAACAATAATTGGCATTTCGTTTTCTTGACAAATAGTAAAGGCCGTCATATCCATAACCTTTAACTGCTTGGCAATGGCTTCGTTATATTTAATGCTATCGTATTTAACCGCATTTGGGTCTTTTTCAGGGTCGGCGGTATAAATGCCATCAACCCTTGTGCCTTTTAGTAAAACCTCGGCATTAATTTCATTAGCACGAAGCGCGGCGGCGGAATCTGTTGTAAAATAAGGGTTACCCGTACCAGCAACAAAAATCACTACCCTACCCTTTTCTAAATGCCTAATAGCACGGCGGCGGATGTAAGGCTCACAAATTTTTTGCATTTCAATAGCCGATACTAAACGGGTTTGCGTGCCTTGTTGTTCAATCGCATTTTGCAATGCAATACCATTCATAACAGTTGCCAACATGCCCATATAATCGCCCGATACTCGTTCAATGCCCGTAGCCTCAGCCTGTAAGCCTCTAAAAATATTGCCACCACCAATTACCAATGCAATTTCGCAGCCTTTGCTGGCTACTTCGTGTATTTGTTCGGCATATTGAAAAATTCGGGCAGGATCAATGCCAAAGCCTTTTTCGCCCATTAGGGCTTCGCCACTTAGCTTTAGCAGTATTCTTTTATAAATCATAGGGGGATTCTACAAAATCAACTGGGCACAAATATAGGCTTAATGTTTAATGATGCACTAGGAAATTTGCATGGATTTTTTGTAAATTAAAGGAGGTTAAACAAATAACGATGAAACGATTACCATGGGTTGAACGCCGATTCCATTTTGATTTGCCTATTGGGTGGCTACCTAACATAATTAGTCGTTTAAAAGGCACGCCGATTCGGTTACGATATTTTGCTAGTTTAGTTGATAATGCAAAAGCCGAATTTAAGCCTAATGGAGCGTGGAGTATTAAGGAGCATATTGGTCATTTAATTGATTTAGAGACTTTGCATTATGGTAGATTAATTGACTTTGAAAATAAAGCCGATGTGTTACGAGCGGCAGACATGAGCAATAAACAAACGCACCAAGCCAATCATAATCAACAGGATTTAGAGAAACTAATTTTGGATTTTGAAAAGGAACGGAATCTTTTTATTGAAAAACTAGTAGCATTACCCGAAAAAATCCAAACTTTTGAAGCCACTCACCCCCGCTTAAAAATAAAAATGAAACCTATAGATATGGCATGCTTTACCGCCGAACACGACGACCATCATTTAGTGAGTATTGAAGAGTTAACCAACTAAAGTCGACGTAAATTTTCTTTTTTATAGTATACTTTGCCTCTGCCTTCAAAGGTTTTTATTTCATATTTTTTAAGTTTCAAAATTCTTAGGAGTTTGGGGTTTGGCTTGGCACAATTGGTTGCGTGTACATACCAATGAATAGTCTCAATATTGTTTCTTAGTGCATATTTTTTCGATAAAGACTTGATGGAAATTAAAATACCTTCACCACCACCATCAATATGCGATAGGTCAATATGCATTTCGTTGACTTCTTTATGAAATTGAGCTAAAATTTCGGAACTTCCTGCATTAAAAACAACAGGCTTGTTAGTGAAAATAATGGTGTCTAGCGCATTAGCGTTTATCAAAGCGCTCAATTCATCAATAGTATAGCCTTCTATTTTAATTTGTTGCATTACAAAATTTATTTTTGCATTTTAAATGCTTCTAACCCCTTTAGTAAAAAACTTTCAAATTCATTTACTTTTTTCCGCGGCACATAACTAATAGGGTTTGTTAAGTCCTTTTCTCTCCAATCTGTTATTGTATAAAAAGGCTGTGAATTTGAGCGATAACTATTCGCTTGTTTGTTTGAGAAATATTTTCCAACTGTTTTCACATCATTCTTTATTAATGAATCTGGAAGTAATGTTTTATCATCAACATAGTAGTGGCGAATCAAGAATTTTTCATTAAGAAGATTGTTGATTTTTTTATTTGTTAAGGGATGTATTACTCCTTTTTGATCCCCTACACAAGCCCAACATCCATAAATCGTTAAAATCGGTTTGTTTAACTCTTTTGCGCATAAATTGATATTCCCCAAATCATTTATAGCAACATCTAAATTTGATTGAAGCCCATAATACTTATCAAAAGTATCCCAATCTACATAGGGGCAATTAATTGCTTTATCCTCTTTATTATTAACACATCCAGTTAAACTTATTAAGGCAATATAAATAAGTAGGTTTTTCATGTTAGCTAATCTTAATCTCCAACCCCTCTTCAATTTCCGAAATCAGTTCCACACAATTTTGGTAAGTGCTGTCGAAGTTATCCGCATTCGGTAAAGGCGCATAAATCGCCATTTCGCAATACTCAATAGTGCTTTTTAATTTATCGGTTAAAGCCGTTTCAATGCCTTTTTCGTTTAAAGCCGTAGCCACATAATCTTTATTTAGTAAGGATTGTTCAATGTTTAACTTGTCTGAAACATAGCTCCATAAAGCATTGAGTATTTCATTGTAAAAAGCTTTTTTATCGCTTTGGTTTTTAAGCCCTTCTGCTGCTGATAGTCTTTTTTGCGCCTCAACCACTGCCCATTTTCGTTTATTACCAACTACATCGCTAGCTAATGCAATTTCCTGTTTTTTGCGGTAAACCAAAACAGGAAATACAAAAAATGGCACTAAATACATTAAGCTAAATATGGGTAACCAAGCCGAGCTGCTTGCGCTACTTTTTAGTGAAGTATTTTGTGCAATATCTTCAAAAACTTCAACTTCTTCTTCAATTACCTCTTCTTCAACATCGGCGTTTTGCGAGACCATTAAACTCAAGGCTCTACCAGGTATTTCAACATATTCTCCCGTTTCGGGATTAAAATAATTAAAGGGTAATTTAGGTATAAGGTGATGCCCTTTTTCCGATGGAATAACCGTATAAGTATGGATTTTACTACCCGTTAAAACATCGTCTCTCGGATAAATATTTTCACTCAATTCAGGTTCATAAACATCAAAATTGGCAGGAAACTCTGGCTTTGGTAAATCAATCAACATCAAATTACCCGTGCCCGATACATTAACCGTGTATTCAACGGCATCATCGGTTTGGCATCTATTTTTACTCAAGCGATTAACAAAGCGATACTTTCCAACAGCCCCTGAAAAATTAGTGGGTTTCCCCTTTTCGGGCAATTGGTAAACATTAATTTTTATGGCTTGGCAATTTACATTTCGATTAATGTTTTTGTAATTTCTAAAAAAGGAATTTCGGCTTTGGCTGTACTGCCTAAGGGTTAATTTGGCATTTAAACCTTCCAACTCTAACTCGCCCGAACGCTGCGGAAAAAGGGCGTACTTTTTAAGCACGTAAACATTGTAAATCTGATTACCAAAGGTTTTTTTGGTAGGGTTTATCCTTTTTGGTGTTACATCCTCCACCCAATACCCTTGAAAAGATGGGCTTTGCGAGATATTATAGTTTGTTAAATCGTATTGGCTATAAAGCGTGTATTTTAAGGTAATCTGTTGCCCGATATAAAAATTAGTGGTATCCACTTCGGCAACAAAAAACAAGGGGCCGTTAGGGTTAACACCGCCTATTGCATTGTTACTCCCACCTTGAGCTGATTGGTTATTACTTTTTGGGGCCGGTGTAACCGTTACTTTAACCATCGGCGATTTTAGCATTGCTTTGCGCGTTTTAACCTGCGCTGGAGGAATAACAAAGCTCCCCGTTTTTTCGGGTTGCAACTCAACACTAACCGTTTTGTAAGAGGTGGTTTTGCCATTAACCATGCTAAAACTCGAAAACTGATTAGGACCACCCACTACAAAAAAGTTGCTAAAGGCAGGTATTATAATATCTCCCGAACCGCCTTCTAGTTTATATTCAATAACAAAAGTTTGAGTGGCATTAACTCTTACGTTTGAGTGGTTAACCGTTAACTTTTGGGCATTAAGCAATAGGGGTAAACAGCCTAATAAAAACAATAAAACAACGCAATTAATCCTTTTCATCATTTTACCAATCTTTATCGCTACGAGATACTTTGCCATTTTTTTGGCGTAATTTTTCTTGAACCTTTAGCTCTTCATTTTTTAAAGCTTCCAATAAACGTTCCATTTCTTCACGGCTTAATTCCACTTCTTGTGGGGCAGCCATTCCTGTTGAATCTTGGGGTTCGCCTTCTTTTTCTTCAGCCTGTTGTTGCTGTTTCTCTTCTTCTCCTTTTTCACCCTCTTTTTCTTGCTCTTGCTTTTCCTGCTCTTCCTGTTTTTTCTCTTCTTCGCTTTTTTCTTGCTCCTGCTTTTGTTGTTCTTCTTTATTCTCGTCTTGCTGTTCTTGTTGTTCCTGATTTTCGTTTTGCTCTTGTTCCTTTTCTTCCTGCTCTTTTTTCTCTTGTTCGTCTTGGTTTTCTTGTTGTTGTGGGTTGTTACATTGCTTATCCTGTTCCTGTTGTTCTTGTTCCTTTTTTAGTTGTTGGGCATAACTAAGGTTATACTTAGTTTCAATATCGCTGGGGTTATTGCGCAAAGCATTTTTGTAGGATTCAATGCTTTCATCCAATTTACCCTCTTGTAAAAGCGAGTTGCCAAGATTATGATAAATTTCTGCTAAGTCTTTTTTATCCTTAACCATTTTAGCGGCACGCTTAAATTGCTCCGATGCTTCTTCCCAACGCTCTTGCTCAAAAAGGGTGTTACCCAAGTTATAAACCGTTTCGGGTAAATCGCTTTCGGTATTGGCGTTTAATGAGTGTTTGTAAGCTAACTCAGCGTCACCAAAGCGTTCGCTATTGTAGGCATTGTTACCTTCTCGCGCTAACGCACGCTCAGTTTGAGCCTGTAGGTTAAGTGCACTAAAAAATAAAATGATAAAAGCAAATAGTTTCATACTCCTTTTAAATATGGAAACGTGAAATTACTAGCTTTTACAAAAGCATGCCAAACCCTTAACGATTATTAGTAATTTTTTAGCTATTTAATTGATCCGCAGTTCTTATCAGCCTCATAAATAGCCAATTTGCCTTTCAAATCTCTACGGGCAAAAAATATTCGGCTTTTAACAGTGCCAAGCGGTAAACTTAGGTGGTCAGCAATTTCTTGGTATTTAAACCCTTTATAATACATCATAAAAGGGATTCTGTACTCACTATCCAAATTCGCAATGGCTTTCATAATGTCGTCCATTATAAAGCTTGATTCCGATTTGTTTTTTACAATTGTTGATGAAGTTGCACCACTTAAAAAGTAAGCATTTTCAGTTGTATCAATAATGGTTTTTTGCTTTACTTTTTTACGATAACCATTTATAAAAATGTTTTTCATTATCGTAAACATCCAAGCTTTTAAGTTGGTCCCTTCTTTAAATTTATCCTTATTTGATAATGCTCTGTAAATGGTTTCTTGTACCAAATCACTTGCATCTTCATTATCATGTGTTAGGTTAATTGCAAAGGGTTTTAGGTTTCCTTTTAAGTTAACAACAAGCTGAGAAAAATTGGAATTAGCCATATCTAACCATTTTGTTTAACTAATTTACAAAAAAGTTAAACAAAGATCAACTTATTAAATCGCTTTAGCATTTTTTAAGACTAAATAACCTGTTTAATCGGTTAAACGGCGTGTGGAGGATTATCTGTACTGTTTTGTTTCGGCTGGTTTGCCTTTTGTTCTAATGCCGATATTAAATCCATGGGCTTGTTAACATATTCAATATTATCGGGCAAACTTTTTAGCTGCTGAACTTTATATCCTGAAATATAAACTTCAACCTCCTTTAAACCTTCTGCAAGTTGATTAATGTAATTTTTTACTTTTGATGAAGATGGCTTAGTTGTTAATATACCAAAAACCACATCCACTTTTTTAAAGTTTACAACTTCAATTAGGTTATTAAGGGGCACGCTTGAGCCTAAATAAATAACCTCATAGCCATTTATTTTTAAAAGATATTGGGCAAATAAAAGCCCTAATTCATGAAATTCATTTTCGGGTAAAAAAAGCAGGCATTTGGTTTCTTTTTGCTTATTGTCAGGCGGAATACTGTCAATTTTTGCAATTATTTTTTGCCGTATAAGGTTGGATATAAAATGCTCTTGCCCAGGGTGAATATTTCCTTTTGCCCATAAAATGCCAATACGTTCCAATAGCGGATAAACAATTTTGGTTATGGTTGTTTTAAATCCATTGTGGGCAATATTGTTATTTATTGTGGAGGTAAAGGCATTTTCATCAATATCCACCGTTGCTTTTACCAAAGCATTTATTTGTGGCATAAAATCGTAATTATTACTTACAATTTCTTGATATAAATCGCTAACAGTTTCTCTATTAATAGTAGCAATTTTCGAAATTTTGTAACCACTTTGATTTAACAATGAAATTTGGAGTAAAAACCGCAAATCAGCATCGCTATAATACCTAATATTCGTGTCTGTTCGTTGGGGTTTTAATATACCATAACGCTGTTCCCAAATACGTATCGTATGGGCTTTAATATCCGTTAATTGTTCAAGTTCGCGTATGGAATATTTAATCATCCTATAACTTATCTAACTAATTAAATACAAAAAACAGCAATTTGTTTATTTATTTCGCTTAAATGTCTAATAAACGATTAATTGATTTTACCATTTAACTTAGCCCTTGTAAAGCTTTTAATTGAAACAAAAACCACGTGTATTACATATTTTAAACCGCATGAATGTAGGCGGTATAACCCTTTGCGTGTTAAGTTTAGTGCAAAATCTAAAGCAAGATTTTGATGTAAAAGTGGTAGCTGGTCCGCACGAATTAAATGAGGGCAACGCACAAACATTAGCCGATGAGTTATGCGTTGAAGTGCAGATAATCCACGAAATGCAACGTCCTATTAATCTTAAACAAGATTATAAAGCCTATAAAAAACTCAAACAAATTATTAAGGAATTTAAGCCAGATATTGTGCATACCCATGCTGCAAAACCAGGTGCCGTTGGTAGGTTGGCTGCTTATTTTTCAAAAGTGCCCGTAATTGTACATACCTATCATGGGCATGTATTCCACTCCTATTTCGGAAAGTTAAAAAGCCAATTTTACATTCAAATTGAAAGATTTATGGCTAAACTTTCATCGGCACTTATAGCCATTAGCCCGCAGCAAAAGTTGGAGCTTGTAAATCAATTTAAAATATCCAATAAGGATAAAATTCAAATGGTATTTAATGGCTTAAATCTCGAAAAATTTAATGCACCTAACAAGCAGCAAATTGGTGAAGCGTTTAGGCAACAATGGGGTGTAAAAAACAATGAAATTGCAATTGGAATTATTGGGCGTTTAGCCCCTATAAAAAACATAGGATACTTTGTTAATGCTATTAATCAACTTAAAAATAGAGGTGTAAAAAACATTAAAGCCCTTATTATTGGCGATGGCGAGGAACTGAAAAGCCTAAAAGCGCAAGTGGCAGCCCTACAACTTGAAAATGATGTTGTGTTTACATCGTGGGTAAAAAATATTGAGCAGGCTTATGCTGGTTTGGATATTGTTACGCTTTGCTCAAAAAACGAAGGAACGCCTACCACAATTATTGAAGCCCAAGCGGCAGGTCTTGCAATAGCATCAGTTAATGTTGGTGGCGTGGCTGATATAGTTGAGGCGGGCGAAACTGCCCTGCTAAATAATTTAGACAATTTTGATAACTACGTAAACAACCTTAAAACTTTAATTGAGGATAAACAAAAGAGAACCGAAATGGGCGAATTGGCAAAAAACTATGCATTCGTCAATTTTAGCATCCAAATTCATACAGAACAGGTTAAGCAATTGTACGCTCATTTGCTAGGTTAACTTACATTTTACATATTCATTTTTGCTTTTAAAAGAAATATACCTTTACTGAAAATTATAGGTTAAAATGAAAGCAATTGTAATTGAAAAAACAGGCGGTGTTGAAAATTTAATCCACACGAATATAGATAAACCGAAGGCAAGCAAAAACGAAGTTTTAATAAAAGTTGATACTATTAGTATTAATCCTGTTGATTTTAAAGTTAGGGCCATTGAGGAGCTTTTAAATATGATTTGTGGCGAAGGTTACCCAGCTATTTTAGGTTGGGATATTGCTGGAGAGGTTGTTGAACTCGGAGCAAATACAAATCAATTTAATATAGGCGATAAGGTTTTTGGAATGGTTAACTTTTTAGGGCGAGGTAATGCTTATGCTGAGTTTGTTGCTGCCCCACAAAACCATTTAGCAAAAATCCCAGAAGGCATTTCATCTGAGTCGGCAGCAGTAACTACACTTGCGGCTTTAACGGCGCTTCAGGCATTACAAAACAATATAAAAAGCGGCGATAAGGTATTAATACATGCAGGTGCTGGAGGTGTTGGCCATTTTGCTATACAAATTGCTAAACATTTGGGTGCTTATGTAGCCACTACAACTTCTGCAAAAAATAAAGATTTTGTTGAGCAATTAGGGGTAGATGAACATATTGATTATCAAAATCAAGCTTTTGAAAAAGTATTAACTGATTATGATTTTGTATTAGATGGAGTTGGGGGCGATGAAATATTATTAAACTCAATAAAAGTATTAAAACAAGGTGGTCAACTTATTTCCTTACCAAGCCCCGCTTTTTCAGATAAAGTGATGCAAACCGCTGAAGAGCGAAATATTAATCTTTCATTTATGATGGTACAATCAAATGGTGAGGACATGAACACTTTAGCCCAGTTTTTAGAAAATGGAACCCTAAAGCCTCATGTTTCAAAAATTTTTTCTTTTTCAGAAATGGATAAAGCACATTTACAATTAGAAACTAGTAGAACAGTGGGTAAGGTTGTAGTTAAAATCTAAAATAGATATTAAGCCGTTGGCACAGCCAAAGCCGCTTTTTTAAAAGCCAGCACCGCTTCATACTCTTTCGTAAATTCAACTTTATCGGCTTCAATTTTTTGAGCATTCCACTCAAAGTAACTTGATAAATAATCATTTACAAGCTTAAAAACAGGCAGTATGTTTTCTCTATCAAAATATAAACGCCCTGTTCTTCTAATTAAAAAGTCGCAACTGCTTAGTACCATTTCATTCGCCAAACAATATTGTAGTTCAGCAATTATTAGTTTAACCGCATCAGCTTGGTCGCTATGGTTTTGTTTAAATAGCTTAAAAATTTGTGGGCTGTTACTACCATATTTAAATAAAAGATTTTCAATTAACTTACCTTCAATATCAAATGGTTTAAAATTATCAACCAACTCATTTTTTAACCTTGCTAGGCATTTTTCGCAATTAAAATCGCTTCCAGAATATCTAACACTTTCTGTGCTACACTTTTTAACTTTTGTAATATTAAGTTGTTTGATTACAGCGTCAACCGTACGTTCAGCCATTTTTCTAAAACCAGTAAGCTTACCCCCTGCAATAGAAATTAAGCCACTTTCGGCATAAAAAATCTCATCCTTTCTTGATAATTCTGATGGGTCTTTTCCTTCTTCATGTATTAAAGGGCGTAAGCCCGCCCATGTCGAAATAACATCCTCCGCTTTTAATGGCGGAATGTTAAACATGCGATTTACGGCATTAACAATATAGTCAACATCTTTTTCAGTTGTTTGTGGGCGATCAAGGTTATCGGTATAAAAAGTATCGGTAGTACCAATATAAACTACCTGTTGGCGGGGTATTGCAAAAACCATTCGTTTATCACCAACATCAAAATAAGTAGCTTGTTTTACAGGCAATTTTTCTTGGCTAACCACTATGTGAATGCCCTTTGTTAGGCGTAATTTTTTGCCCTTTACTTCGGTATCTAAACTCCTAACCTTATCCACCCACGGGCCAGTAGCATTTACCACGCATTTGGCTAAAACCTTATAGCTTTTATTTTTTAAAACATCAGTAAAGCCTATGCCATTTACCTTTCCATCGCTGTTGTATTCAAAACTATCCGCCTTGCAATAGTTTAAAATATCAGCCCCATTTTCTGCGGCAGTTTTTAAAACTTCAATGGTTAATCTAGCATCGTCGCTTTGATACTCGTAATAAAGCCCCCCACCAATTAAATTGTTGGTTTTTAATAAAGGTTCGGCAGTTTCAGTTGCCTTTTTGTCTAGCATTTTTCGGCGTTCATCATGCTCAACATTGGCCAACCAATCATAAACATACAAACCAAATGAGCTTGAAAATCGCCCTAACGATCCGTTTTTAATAATAGGTAGCAACATTTTTTGCGGACGAACCACATGCCGTGCATTATTATGAATAATGGCACGCTCTAAACCTACTTCACGCACTAATCCAAACTCTAGTTGCTTTAAATAGCGCAAACCACCATGTATTAATTTGGTCGACCGGCTCGATGTCCCAGCTGCAAAATCTTGTTTTTCAATTAAAAGGCATTTTAAGCCTCGTAAACTAGCATCAAGTGCAATGCCTGCGCCCGTTATTCCGCCACCTACAATAATTAAATCGTATTGATTTTCAGAAATCTGGTTTAAAAGGCTTTTACGATGTTTTGACGAAAATTTCACTAAATGCAACTTTATTAGTCAAAGGTCAACCAATACCAATTGTATAACAAGTAATTTAGTAACTCACTTATGCGTTAAAGTGGTTAAATGTTAAATTAGCTTATGAAATTTACGAAAAACTATAATCTGCTTTTACTTATAGCCGTGTTTGTTGTTTTTACATTAAGCTCATGCGCCAAATATGGGTGTCCTGGCACAATTAATCCTGTAAGTTACGATGTAAACAAAACGGGCACTTCAAAAAAGAAGTTGAGCAAAAAAGAAAAAACACAGCTTTTTTAGTAGCCGCTTCCACCACTAAATCATGCACATAGCCCTTTTGGTTTTTTACGTAAGCCTTTTTGCATTTATTTTTTTTAAATGGAAGGCATTATATGGCAATGCTTGGCAAAACTGGCAAGTAGCATTGCTTTTTTTTATAAAAACCTGCTGTGGTTTTGCCTACGGTTATGCCGTTAATGTTTTCTATGCACCCGATTCTCTTGTTTTTTTTCACTATGCTCAAGAAATAACTGAACTCGCATTTTCACAACCTTTTGATTACCTTAAAATTGTATTTGGTCCAATCAACCACGCTTTGCTCGAACAGCATGTAAGCATGTACGAAGACTTTGCCGTTTGGCACAATCTCGGCAGTTTTACAATGGTGCGTATCAATGCCATTTTTAACCTCTTTTCAGCATCGCATTTTTACACAAATATTGTGTTTTGGAATGCCATTTCAACCATTGGAATAATATTTATTTGGCAAACGGTACACCAGTTTTTAAACTATGACAATGATATAGCTAAAGCCTTTTTATGTTTCAGCCCCGAACTGTTATTTTGGGCATCAGGTCCCCATAAAGAAGGGTTAAGCCTTTTTTGTATAGGCGTTATTTTCTGGTCATTTTTTAATTTAATTCAAAACAAAAATTGGAAATACTTGCCAGCGTTGTTTTTATCCTTCGGATTGCTTTGGGCTACCCGTTTTTATTTTCTTACCATGTTAATTCCTTGTTTTATAGCATACACAATTTACTATTACAAAAACCTACAAACAAAAACCTATTGGTTTATACTAACAGGCTTTTTATTAATAGCCGTTTTTTGCGACTACCTGCTTTTTAACAGCTACGTGTTTGGTAAAATAATGTTAATGCGTAATGAGTTTATTCACGTTTTATCTGGTAATACTGATTTTTGGCTAAACCCCAATGTAAATAATTATTTGGATGCTTTTTTACAATTGCCAGTAGCATTTTTCAATGCCTTTTTTCGCCCAATAATATGGCAAGTTAATAGCCCACAAGCAATAGCGGCTGCACTAGCAAAATGGCTAATGCTAGCTCCAATATTTTATGGGCTTTTATGCTTTAAAAAATGGAAAATAAATAAAACTAACCCTATGCTATTTATTAGTTATGGCTTGTTAGTAATGCTAGTTATTGGCTTAATAGTAGATAATAGTGGTGCAATGGTACGTTACCGTTCAATACCATTAAGCCTATTGGGTTTAAGTTTTTTAATACTAAGCTTACCCAATAAATTAAGGCTTAACAATTCGGTAAAACCGCCAAGCCAATTGCATTAAAGGGTTCATATTCTCTTTATAGTACTCAAAATAACTTTCCTTTTTTGCACCAAAACCCTTGTAAAATCTAGCAATACTTTCAACCATCGAGCCTTCCAAATCCAAATCCAAATCCTTTTCGCAAAACTCTTTAATAACGCCATCAATTATACTAAACATTGCCCCATGTTCGCGCCCCATATCGGTTAAAGCGGGTAACAAATGAATTAATCTTTTGTTTGTTTTAAAATAAAAGCATCCACCTAAAAAATCATCCTTATCATTATAAGCAACTTTTATAAAACCCATGTTTTTAGCAAGCGATGCCTTAATTAAATTTTCCATTTGCATTAAATGCTTTGCTTTTAAACCATCCACTTTGTACAATTGGTTTTCCCGATAAGTGTCTATCAAAAGGTTAATATTGTTTTGTTTAATCACCTTAACACGGGCTGCCTTTTTAATATTTCGCTTAGTATTTTGATTGTAAGCACTTTTTAAAGTTTCGTATTCCTTGTTTAATGGCAATATCAAATTTTGCCACTCAGTACATGTAAACCCATTTAATACTTTAGGGCTTTTCGCATGGCACTTATAATTTATCAACTGTAAGTACTCACTTGCTAACGCCCACATTTGTTCAACAAGCTCAAAAGGTAAATTCTTATCAGCAAAAACGCCTAATTGCTGTATCCACGGCGATTGCATACCAAAGCGCATACCATACTTAATAGTAAATGGTAAGGGTAAAACCGCCTCATAATCATTTAAAACAATTCCCCCCCAACTAACATGTAAGCAATTTAACACCCAGCCATACCCATAAGGCAAGCCATTACCAAAACGCTCAATACAAGCATCCCACTTATCAATATCTATTTCATAACTATTTAAAAACCTTAACCCCATTTAAGTTGCCAATCTTAAAACTATAAATCAATTCGTCTTTTCGGAATTTTTCATTTTAAGCTTTTGCAAGAAAGAAAAATATCCGTAATCTTTTTCACTCAACCTTATAATAAAATCAAGCCTTAAAAGTAAACTACACAAATTAACTTGAAAAGCACTTTGTTTTAGTTGTAACTTTGATAAAGTGTTGACCCTTATTTTATTGTTGATTCTTACGCTTTTATGCTCGGCATTTTTTTCGGGTATGGAAATCGCATTTATTTCGGTTAATAAGCTGGAAGTGGGTGTTGAAACCGAACAGCCCACACGAAAAAGCCAGATGCTATCAACTTTTTTCAAAAATCCATCGCACTTTATTGCCGCCACGCTATTGGGTAACAATATCGCCCTGGTTTTTTTCGGTATTCTTTTCGCAAAAGTTTTCGATCCGCTTTGGCAAGATTATTTACCACAAAATGGTCGCACACTTTGGTTGTTATTAACCGATACCATCGTTTCAACTGCCTTTGTGTTAATTGTTGGTGAGTACTTACCTAAAACCCTTTTTCGGCTCGATCCATTGCGCCCGCTAAAATTATTTATCTACCCATTCCAATTTATTTATTGGCTGTTGATTTTGCCAGTTTATTTGGTTATTTGGCTAACCCGTATGTTTATCCGTTTTGTAACAGGTAAGCAAGCTGAAAAAGAAAAAGCCGTTTTTACCCGTTTTGATTTACGTGAATACATTGAAAATAAACTAAAAGAACATTCCGACGACCAGCCAAGCGATATAGACAAGGATATGTTAGCAAAAGTGCTCGATTTGAAAACGGTTAAGGCGCGCGAATGCATGGTGCCTCGTAATGAAATTGTAGGCGTTGAACGCAATGATGAATTAAGCCAAATCCGCCAATTGTTTATTGAAAGCAAATGCTCAAAAATTATCATTTACGAAGAAAATATCGACTACCCTGTTGGCTACTTACACCACCACGATATTTTGCAAGAAAAGATTCAGATGCACGAATTGCTGTTTTTCCCGGAAACGACTCCCGCCCCAGTTATAATGGACACTTTTATTAAAAAGAAAAAGGGCATTGCCATTATTGTAGATGAATATGGCGGCACAGCCGGTCTTTGCACATTGGAAGATGTAATGGAGGAAATTTTTGGGGAGATAAAAGATGAGTATGAACGGGAAGAAGAGGATGACATCGAATTGCAATTATCACCTAATCGATTCCGCTTTTCTGCCCGTATGGAAATTGATTACCTTAACGAAAAATATGAATTTGGCTTGCCAGAGGATAATGTTTATGAAACCTTAGCAGGCTTAATATTACATTACAATGAATCCATCCCTCAAAAAGGAGAAATTATAGTAGTTGAAAACTCCAACTTTCAGTTCGAGATTGAAAAATGCACCCCCACCCGTATTGAAACCGTTCAGCTTAAAATTAATGGGGAGGCTTAAACAGTAGTTATTAAAACCTAGTCATTCTGATCATTATCGCAGATAATGGAAGAATCTATTTTTAGAAAACAACATGATTTACATCACGTTAAATTAGAAATTAACCCTACTGTTTCAATATCTTTTCAATATGAAGCTGGGCATTCGTTTTATGCTTTATCTGCACAAAATATAAACCCGTTGGCAAGTTTTCAAGATCAATTATAAAAGTACTATTACTAGGCGAATAGCTTTGATAAACATTCCCCGAAACATCAAGTATAGATACATCATAATCAACCAAACTGCCTTTAATAGTAAACCTATTTGGTGTTGGGTTCGGAAAAATCTCAACACAAGTAGGCGTAACTTCAACATCGGCTGCAGTATTAATAATTTCGTTTCTTTTCCATAAACCACCGCCCCTTGTTAAAACAAACATTTCTTCGGGCTTAAAAGGGTTAAACATAATCTTTCTACATCTTCCGTGCGGAAATTCATCTACCCTCGAAAAAACAGGATTATTGTCATTAAGATTTGTGGTTTTATAAAGCCCGTCCCACTTAACAGCCACATACATTTCATTTTGGTTTAAAGGATTAATAGCCGTTGCTTGGGTGTTTTCTTCGTTAAAAATTTTAGTCCAATTAAGCCCTCGGTCGGTTGTTTTATAAACCCCACCTTTACCCAAGCTGGCAGGGTCCGATGGTTCCCAAGTTTCGTGCCGCCCAACTACTGATACATACCAAGTGTTTTGATTGGAATCATTTTGATCAATCGTTATTTCGCGGGTGTAGTAAAACATGCCAGCGTCGCTTCTATCTTCCCAAGTTTGCCCGCCATCGGTTGAGTAAAAAACACCACTACTAGGCGTTAAGTTAAAGTTTACTTTTCTGCCAGAATAAGTTGCAACCAATGCTCCATCATCAAGTATATGAATATCAAAAGGATGCCCTTCGGTACGTGGTGGAGCGGTTAATAAGGTCCAGTTTAAACCCGCATCTGCCGAATGATAAAAACCGCCAGCCGTAAACGACATAACACTTGCGTAAATATTATTAGGCGCATTTTGGTCAACCGTTACCCTAACAACAGCACCAGGCAATGTGGCTAAGGTATCCCAATTAATCCCCTCATCGTAGCTTCTAAAAATCATGCCGTCCCAACTATCAAATGCGTCAGTTAGTAATGAGCCGCCATAAACATCGCCAAAAACCCCTGTACTAGCATAAAGTATATTTTGGCTTTTATCTTCTGCAAATTTGTGCCAATGCGAGTGTGCATAAGGCCCGTATTGATTACTCCACGAAAAGAAAATATTTCGTTTCCACGACCACGAGTTACCACCATCTTCTGTGTACATATTACTAATATCAGTGTTGCCAACAAGGTACCTGTCGCTATCAAAAAAATGAATATCGTTAACCGAGGTAACATCCAAACCCGAGCTAGTAAAATATTCAACCGTGTACGATGGTTGCCCTAAAGGATTTTTGGTGGCAGGGTCAACATAAATGGCACTCCAAGTATTTCCGCCATCAGGGCTTACATGCCCATAATTACACAATACTAACACATGGTCGGGGTCGTTAGGGTTTACTTCAACCCCGTAATTGTGTTGATTCCAAGCAAAACCTCTTGGACCATCATGCCCCGTCCAGCCTGTTGCCATGTTGGCATTGTTAACATACTGCATCATTTGCGTCCACGAGTTACCTCCATCGGTTGAGCGCATGGTTAGCGGCCAAATAGCTCCAAAATTATTGCTAACTGAAAGCCAAATATTATCAATATCACAACACGACATTGAAATGTCATTGATTGGCTCCGAGTAACTAATGTTCGATTTTATGTTTTGCCATTGCGTATCAAGCCCATAATCCAAACGATAAATATCTCCTATATCGTTAAAAACTTGGTCAACAAAATAGTGGGCTAACAATAAATTTGTTTGAATGGAAAGCGTTACCAATCTTATTTGTCCATTTTCCTTTGCCCCTTCTAACCGATAAATACCATGACCAGCAGGCATTCCGCTAATCGCTTCTAACTGAAAACTAAGCCCATTATCGTGCGAAACTAATAAGCCCTCGTTACTACCTAAATAAATGTCATTACCATCCCAATAAGCACCGCCAATCCACATTTCGTTTGGCGATTGTGGTTGATAAACATTAGTCCATGTACTGCCACCATCATCACTAAAATACATATTTTGCCAATCGTTAATAATCACCCTATCCGTATCGTTGGGGTCGGCAAAACAAGCATTAATTCCTGCCCCAATACTTGGTTCACTCACTCTAAACCAGTTATCTCCACCATCAATACTTTTTGATAATACGCCGCGGTTAAGTTGATTGTTAATCAACTCAGTTGCCCTACTGGCGCAATATAAAATGTTTGGGTCGCTAGTAAATTGCACCTCGCCCCTAACAATACTCGCTATTTTATCCATAGGAATTAATTCCCATGAATCACCCCCATCAATTGTTCTATACATGCCCCCCATATCGCACGATAACCACATTACATTACTGTTATGAGGGCTAATAACAGGCTCATACATGGCTCCTCCACCACCAACCCCCATAGGTTGAAATGGCGTGTATGTTTGGGCAGTTATTGCCGTTGTAAATAAAATTATAAGGCTAAAAAAAATGCCTTTAAGGTTTAAAAAACAATAAGTTAAAGTAGGTTTCATGGTAGCTTTATTAACTAAAATAACGTGAATAATGGATAATGTAAAAGGATAACTTGTTGATAATTAGCTGGTTAAGCTAGCTTTTGCGTCACCCTGAATTTACGGGGCTTGCCTTCAAGTTCAGGGTCTAACAAGCATAAATAATTGCTTGAGATGCTGACTGGGCTGCTGGCGCAGACGAGTTCAGCAAAACGACTCGGAAAAGTTAAAGCATTGATTATCAATGATATGGTTTTGCACCTAAACATTATTCATGTTAAAATAAATATAAAAATTGAACCACGATAAAAATCACAATTTAATGACATTTAGCCATTTATATGCTAAAGTGAAAAATGTGTATAGAAAGTTAATGTCAAGGCATAGGTTAATCCACCAACATTTCTTTTAAAACGGCTTTAATGGTAACAATGGATTTTAGAGGGCTTGATGCTATTGTGCGTACAAGGCGTTGCTTATCAATAGTTCTAATTTGGTCAATTGCAATCCACGATTGTTTTTTATTTATGGTAATTGAAACCCTTGTAGGGTAGTTTTTACCCTTTGTTGTAAGTGGGGCAATAATAAGTGTTTTTAAATTTTCATTGATTTCATTAGGCGAAAGAACGATACAGGGGCGAGTTTTTTTAATTTCGCTTCCAATGGTTGGGTCAAGGTTTACAATTACAATATCATATTGTTTGATGTTTAAACTCATTCTTCAAAGCTTTCCTCTTCAAAAACATCTGGTATTAGCAATTCATCATCGGCATTTGCGTGCATTTCTTTAAAAGCATCGCTCCAGCCTTTGCGTACTGCCTTTATTGGTTTTACAATAAAGTGTCCATCTTCAAAAACCAAATCAACTTTATCGGTAATGTTATATTGCTCAATAATACTTTTTGAAAAACGTATGCCTTTTGAGTTACCTATTTTAATTACAGAAACTTTCATATCACCAATATAGTGTAATTACATTGTAGTTACAATTTTTCTTAAATGAAGTTTAAAAAGGATAATGTTTAGGTACAAACGTTAAATCTTCCCGATTCACAATAATTGTAAGTGGCAAACTGTTTATAATCAACCATCTCATTATGCAATAAATTTTATATATCCAATGCAACCATTTGGGTGGGTAATACAATCAAATTTATAACCTAAAACCAATTCAAAATGAAACATCTATTTTTTGCCCTAACTTTTTTTATTTGTAGTGCTTTAAGTGCCCAAACATTTCAAAACAAAAAAAACACCGCTTACCTGCAATTTTTAGGAAATAGTGTGCCCTACTCATTAAAGTACGAACGGGTATTGTGGAGTAAAAACATATTTGGTATAAGTGCTGAAGCTGGCTTTGGTTTTTCGCCATTAGCTAATCAAGGCTACTCCAAAAGTATAAATGCCATTGATATTCCGCTTGATATAAATTTTTTGGTTGAGTTTCTACCTAATCACTTTGTTGATATGGGAGGGGGTATCACCCCAACAAAACGACCTAAAAGTGCATTTGCACAAATTGTTGAGCATGAGCAGCAAAATAGCTGGGATACTTTTGGCTCTACCCATTTAAATTACAGATTTGTCTCAAATAAAGGAATGTTTTTCAAGGTTGGTTATTACCAACTGTATAATTTTAGTGTACTTGGTAATAAAAACATTACCCATACTATTGGTGTTGGTTTAGGTTATTCCTTTTAATACAACAGCCTCATTTAACTAAATGCTGTTTCGTTTCTCGAAAGATAAAATTCAATTACTTTTTTATTAATGCCGAGACAGCTGGTTATTTTCCAATTGTTTAACTGCTTTAAACCTACATAAAATGACTGACAGTCATTATTTTGAATAGAATAAACCATTAAACTACCATGTTCATTTTTTAAAGTGTTTGAACTGAACCATATAAAAATGGCAGAATCGCTAATGTTTACAATCCGATTGTTTGAGTTTTTTTCAGCACTTTGTTTTTGGTGAATTTCCTTTTTTTGATTCGTTTGAAAATAGTTGCCTAACTTATCAACTTTATAGTGTGTTGTTTTAATAATTCTATTTGTGCTAAATGGCGGGATTCTCGCTTCACTATCATAATTCCATGTACCAAGTGCACCTAACACTTTGCCAGTAAAGTTGAGCCATTTCTTATCAAACCAATTATCTACTTTTATAACAAAAACCTCTTCAGGTACTAAATCTTTAACTAACTCATTGGTTAAAGATTCAATTTTTGTCAAGAAACATTTATCATCTAACTCTGATTTGTGAAACTCAATCATCGTTTTTTCTCTTTATAATTTTCTGGTATGTTAAGTATTTGAGTTGCTAACTTTCCTCATTTTAATAGCATTTCTTCTTGTTGATTCCTTGCCCCCTTTTGTTAATCGCCTATCCAAAAACAAATAGAATGGTCAACATTAATCAGGGGTTTACATAATTTCTAGCATCATAATACTAACTACTTGATTTTTTGTACTAAAAATCAATACAACACCCTAACCTTAATGGTTTGCTCAATGCCAAGTAATAATTCTTTAACCTCGTCGCTGGCATCAGCATCAATATCTAAAACCACATAACCAATTTTAGGGTTCGTTTTTAAATATTGACCACTAACATTAATGTTACGTTCGCCTAAAATGCTGTTTATTTTCGCTAAAACACCAGCCTCGTTGCGGTGTATATGCAATATACGGTGCTTGTTTTGGTGCACAGGCAAGTTTAAAGTAGGGATGGTATGATTACCAATGGTTACCCCTTTATCCATATAAGCGATAAGTTTAATGGCAGCATCCTTGCCAATGTTTTCTTGGGCTTCAACAGTGCTACCACCAATATGTGGTGTTAAAATCACGTTTTTCAAGCCTTGCATCGGCGAGCTAAAACTATCTTTTTTCGATTTTGGCTCTTCAGGATAAACATCTAAGGCCGCCCCCCAAATCGTATTATCCTCAATTCGGGCTTTTAAGGCCTGCAAATCAACCACATTACCTCGGCTCAAGTTCAAAAGATAACTACCTGCTTTCATCATATTAATGCGCTCGGCATTCATCAAGTTTTCTGTGCTTGGGTCGGCAGGTACATGCAGCGTTACAATGTCCGATGTTTTAATGAGTTCCTCCAAACTGTCAATGGCATTGGCATTACCTAATGGCAATTTTGGTTCAATATCATAATAAACAACGTTAAGCCCTAGGCCTTCCGCCAATACCGATACCTGCGAACCAATATGCCCATAACCAATAATCCCCAACGTTTTACCGCGCAACTCATGGCTTCGGTCAGCATCTTTTAACCACACCCCTTTGTGAGCCTGACTGCTACGTTCGGGTATGCGACGAACCAACATTACGCATTCAGCCACAACCAATTCAGCCACCGAGCGGGTATTTGAGTACGGCGAATTAAACACCGCAATCCCTTTATCGGTACAAGCATCTAAATCCACTTGATTGGTGCCGATACAAAAACAACCTACTCCATAAAGTTTTTCAGCGGCATTAATAATGCGTTGGTTAATCTGCGTTTTACTACGGATGCCCACTAAATGCACATCCTTAATCTTTTCAGCTAATTCATCTTCGGGTAAAGCATTTTTTAGCAACTCAACATTGGTGTATCCAGCCTTTTCAAACTGCGCTTTCGCAACAGGATGAATATTTTCCAGTAAAAGTATTTTTATCTTGTCTTTAGGAAAAGAGGTAATAGCCATATCCGCAAATTTAAGCGGGCAAAGTTAAGGGCTAGTTAGCTTAGATTTTAGATGTGAGAAATTAGACAATAGATAAAAAAGCTAGCACAATGTTGCATTAAAATAAAGCGTCTTGGCAATACCGTCATTTCCGAAAGGCTAGATGCCTTATCGGAAATCTCAATAATAGTAAATCCGCTAGTATTTAATCAATTGGTTGGTTGTGGATTTTACCCATAAGAATCGATGTTTAATTTTTAGACGATTCGCAGTGATAGCTGCAAGCTATGTGTAGTCGTGTTGCAAGGCAACAAAGCGCGAAACATAAAGCTTGTCAGCGGTCGTTTTCAATAAAACGAATCACGTGGGGACACCTAGTCTGAATCGTCAAGCATTTTGGTTCTTTTTTGCTGAAAAAGAACAGGAAAAAACTTGATTAGAACATGTCACTTAGAAACAGCTTGTCGCATAAAACAAATGTCCTTATGTTTGGCTGATTTGCGATGCACATCCTGTCTAACATCTATCAATTCAAACTCTTAATACTAACTACTTGATACTCTTTACTAAAACCTAAAAGTCTAAAAACAAAAAAACCCTGTGGCACCCTCATACCACAGGGAAACTAACTATGAAAAAACTACTCTCTTCCCATATAAACCAAACCGTGTGCCAACTTTTAGAGCAATTGCCAGCTTTTAAGCACTCAAATAGCCGTAAGCTATTATTTTATAGGATATTTTTGCACCCTTTATTAAATTTTGAGGATACCCCTATTTTATGAAAATTTCATACAACTGGTTAAAACAGTATTTAGATATAGACATGCCTGCCGAAAAAGTCGGTCAAATTTTAACCGATATTGGTTTAGAGGTTGAAGGCATTGAAAAAAAGCAAAGCATTGAAGGTGGATTGGAAGGATTAGTTGTGGGGCATGTATTAACTGCCGAAAAACATCCCGATGCCGACAAGCTAAAACTAACTACCGTTGATGTTGGTAATGGCGAGCCTTTACCAATTGTTTGCGGCGCACCTAATGTGGCACAAGGTCAAAAAGTAATTGTGGCAACCGTTGGTACTATGCTTTACCCGCTTGAGGGCGAAGGCTTTAAAATCAAAAAATCAAAAATAAGAGGGCAACTTTCAATGGGCATGATTTGTGCCGAAGATGAAATTGGCTTAGGTGAAAGCCACGACGGTATCATGATACTAGAGGAAAGCACCGCCGTTGGTACTCCTGCTGCTAAAGTTTTCGATTTAAACGAAGATTACATTTTTGAAATTGGATTAACCCCTAACCGTTCCGACGCTACCAACCACATTGGTGTTGCGCAAGATTTATTGGCGGCATTAACTGTTAACTACGATTATAATGGCAAAATAACATTGCCAAGCGTTGCCGATTTTAAGGTCGATAATAACAGCCTTCCAATCTCGGTCGAGGTTGAAAACGCCGAGGCTTGCCCTCGTTATTCAGGTGTTACTATTAGCGGTGTTACCATTCAACCGTCGCCCGCTTGGCTGCAAGATCATCTTAAAGCCATTGGCGTAAAGTGCATTAATAACATTGTAGATATTACCAACTTTATTTTACACGAAATTGGTCAGCCCCTACACGCATTCGATGCCAATGCAATTACAGGCAAAAAAGTAGTAGTTAAAAATTTGCCAGAGGGTTCAAGCTTTTTAACGCTTGATGAAGTTGAGCGAAAACTATCAGCTAACGATTTAATGATTTGTAATGCTGAAGAAGGCATGTGTATCGCTGGTGTTTTTGGTGGTATAAAATCAGGAGTTAAGGATACAACAACAGATATATTTTTAGAAAGCGCTTGCTTTAATGCGGTTAGCATTCGTAAAACGGCGGGCCGCCACAACTTACGCACCGATGCCGCAATGCGTTTTGAAAAAGGCAGCGACCCTAACATTACAGTTTATGCCCTAAAAAGAGCAGCACTTTTAATCAAGGAGTTGGCTGGAGGCATAATCAGCTCCGATATTGTAGACGTGTACCCAACAAAAGTTGAAAAGCCAACCGTTAACATTCGTTTCGCTCAAATTAACCGAGTGGCAGGTCACAATATTGCGCCAGAAAAAGTAACAGCTATTTTATCGGCTATGGGCATGAATCCACAGCCAGTAGGCAGCGAAGCTTTAAGCGTCCAAGTGCCAACCAATAAAGTTGATGTACTCCGCGAAATTGATGTTTTAGAGGAGGTTTTACGGGTGTTTGGTTTCAATAACATCCCATTAAAAAGTAACATAAACGCCTCATTAGCCTATAAATCCGCTATTGATGCTAACGAGCTTTACAACTCAACCGCCAACTTTTTGGTCGCCAATAATTTTGTTGAAATGATGGCAAACTCCATCAGTAACTCAAAATACCACGAAGGCGATGAAACCATAGTGCCGCTAATAAACAGCCTAAATAATCATTTAGATATTTTACGAAAAAGCATGGCAATTTCAGGTTTAGAAGCCATTAAAGAAAATCAACGCCATAAAAACTTTAACCTACGCTTATTTGAATTTGGCAAAACCTATCATAAAAAAGAGGAGGGCGATTTTAAAGAACAAAGTTTCTTAACCCTATTCATTAACGGAGCGCAAACAGAAGAAAGCTGGAAAGGCGAATCGCTAAACAGCGACTTCTACCAGCTAAAGCAATTAACCATTCAATTGTTAAACGTTTTAGGCATTAACCATTTTGAACCAAGCCAATTCAACGACGAGCAATTTTTGTTTGGTCTAGCATTAAGTACGCATGGTAGTCCAGCCCCTTTTGCAAAAGTGGGGCAGTTACGCAAAAGTTTAACCAAACAGTTTGATGTAAATGGCGATGTTTTTTATGCCGAAATCAATTGGGATTCTATTTTAAAACAATTAAAAAAGAAAAAGGTAAAATTCACCGAATTACCTAAGTTTCCATCCACTCGCCGCGATTTAGCTTTGGTAATCGATAAAGGCACAGAGTTTGGCGCAATTCAAAAAATTGCAACCCGTACAGGAAAAAAACTATTAAAATCCGTAAACTTATTTGATATTTTTAAAGACGAAAGCAAAATTGGTGCTGGCAAAAAGCAATATGCTGTTAGTTTTACATTTCAAGATGTTAATAAAACCTTGACTGATAAAGAAATAGACAAGCTAATGCAAAAACTAATTAGCGAGTTTCAAAAACAATTAGGGGCAACATTGCGATAAATTAAAACAACCTTAGTATGAAAGATTTTGCACCAAAAGTTAAAACCATTGCCAACAAAGTAAGCCAGGTTTTAGATAAGCATTTTGAACTGCAAAATGAATTTGATGGCTTAAAGGTTGAACACCAAAACTTGAAAAATTTGTTGGGCGAGCGCGAAGCCACCATTCAAAATTTAAATGATAAACTCAAACAAATGCAGCTCGAAAGCGAAAGTGGCACGCTAAATGAAGCAGTTAAAGCGCAATTAAACAATTATATAGCTGAAATAGAAAGCTGTTTAACATTGTTAAAGCAATAGTTGTTAACTTTAAAAAATTATTGAAACTAAAATCTGATAAAGATTTGAGGATTTTTTTGATAGGCATTCATGAACGATGATGTTCGAAATATAAATTTAGTAATAGCAGATAGGCCCTACCGCCTTAAAGTTACTGCCGATGAGGAACTGATAGTGAAAAAGGCAGCCGATTTGCTAAAAGTAAAAGTAAATGAGTTAAAACAATCGTATCAAGCAAAAGATAGGCAAGATTTTTTGGCAATGGCAGCCCTTATGTACTGCGTTGAAAACCTGAGGAATAAAGAAGCACAGGAAAAGCAAAAATTTGTTGACCATGAATTAGTTGAGCTTGATAACTTGTTAACCGACTTTTTAAAAAATGCCAGTAAAAAAGACCCTCAAGCTGCAATCAGGTTAAAATTTTAACCTAAAACAATGGAATATATATTAACCGCAGTTGTTGGTGTAATTGCACTAATAGCCGGGCTTTTTGCAGGGCGAAGCTTTGGGGCTGGCTCAGTAAAAGCCAAAGTTCAAGCCGCCGAAGTTGAGGCCAAAGCAGTGCTCGAAAAAGCAAAGCTCAATGCCGCTTCGCTTATTAAAGACAAAGAAATTGAGGCAAAAGAAAAAGCCTTAAAAATTAAAACCGATGCCGAACGTGAAATGAGCAAAACGCGCAAACAAATTGATGAGCGCGAACGAAAAGCCAAACAACAAGAAAACACAAATAACCAAAAAACCAATAACCTTAAAACAAAGGAAAAAGAAGTTGATAAATTAAAAGATAAATTAGACGGTAAGCTTAAAAATATCGACCGCCAAAAAACCGATTTAGATATTGAAAAGCAAGAACTTGATAAACTAAAAAGCCGACTAAAAAATAAAGAAGCTGCCGCCGATGAAGAATTGGCAATGAAGCTTGAAAAAGTAGCTGGTCTTTCTGCCGACGAAGCTAAACGCCAGTTAAAAGAAGCCATGATTAAAAAGGCAGAAACAGAAGCCTTAGCAATCACTAAAGATATTTTGGACGAAGCCAAATTAAAGGCAAATAAAGAAGCTAAAAAATTGGTTATCCAAACTATACAAAGGGTGGCTGCCGAACATACAATTGAAAATGCAGTTTCCGTATTTAACCTTGAAAGCGACGATGTTAAAGGTCAAATCATTGGCCGTGAAGGGCGTAACATCCGTGCAATTGAATCAGCAACAGGAGTTGAAATTATTGTTGATGATACACCAGAAGCAGTTATCATTTCAGGCTACGACCCTTACCGTCGCGAGGTGGCTCGCCTATCCTTACAACGTTTAGTGGCCGATGGGCGTATTCACCCAGCACGTATTGAGGAGGTAGTTAATAAAACCCGCAAACAACTCGACCAACAAATAGTTGAAATAGGCGAACGTACGGTAATTGAATTAAATATTCATGGTTTACACCCGCAGTTAATTAAACTAGTGGGTAAAATGCGTTTCCGTTCATCATATGGTCAAAACCTATTAATGCACTCGCGCGAAACAGCTAATATGTGCGCCATAATGGCAAGCGAGTTGAAAATGAATACCAAGTTGGCTAAGCGTGCAGGACTTTTACACGATATAGGTAAGGTTTCCGATGAAGATCCAGACCTATCGCACGCCTTATTAGGGATGAAATTGGCTGAAAAGTACAATGAAAAAGCATCCGTTTGCAATGCCATAGGTGCTCACCACGACGAAATCGAAATGAAATACTTGATTTCGCCAGTTGTACAAGCATGCGATGCTATTTCAGGCTCTCGCCCAGGTGCTCGTCGCGAAATTTTAGAGCAATACATGAAGCGTATTAAGGAGCTTGAAGAGTTAGCAGCTTCATACGAAGGGGTGGACAAAGCCTATGCCATACAAGCAGGCCGCGAGTTACGTGTAATTGTTGCCAGCGATAAAGTAACTGATGATAAATCGGAAGAATTGTCTTTTGCAATTGCTACCAAAATCCAAACCGAAATGCAATATCCAGGGCAAATTAAGGTAACGGTAATCCGCGAAAAGCGTGCAGTAAATTATGCTAAATAAACAAGCAGTAAAGCTAAATACTAATTAAATTTGTGCAGCCGTCCTTACCAAAAGGGCGGCTGTTTTTTCTTAAAACCCCATGGTCCTATAGCTCAACAGGATAGAGCTCCCGCCTCCTAAGCGGAAGGTCCAGGTTCGAGTCCTGGTAGGATCACTTTTTTAATTTTAAATGTCACTTAACATAATCTATTTTTTTGTTAAACGGTTGATTGTTAGATGATAGTGCTTGGTGTTTGCTTGTTTTATTATCCACTTATGGTCTTATTTGTAATTGCTGTTGGCTACTAATTTGTTCAATTTAGAGGTATTAAAGCGTAACCCCACTTTTGGTTAGCGTTTTTAAAACCACTAAAATTAAAGCCATCATGAAGTATTTAGGGCGCATTGTTTTTATTTTACTAGTGCAGTTATTCGTTATTCACTTAAATGCGCAATGTTCGGGCGTTTGTATCCCTTTAGCGTACGAAGGTTTTGACTATAATACCAGTGATGGCTTAAATAATCTAACAGGCGGCACAGGCTGGGCATCCGCTTGGGAGGTTCAAAATGGAGGAACAGTTCCACCGCAATTTGCTATTGGTGGGGCATTACCCTCATATCTTGATTTGCAAACAAATGGCAATAGCTTAGAAATTGGTACAGGCTATGCAAGTGCAGGTCGCTCGCTCGATGTATCAACCACAGGCCCATTTGCCAATTATATTAAATCAAATGGCAGAATTGGCGAGCCAGGCACTACCCTCTGGTTTTCGGCCTTAGCCACCAAAACCAATGATAATGACCAACCCTTGTTTATCCACATTCATGATGGTTATGGCACTTGGTACGATGGTTTTGCAGGCGTGCAACGCTTAGGGGTTGGCTATTATGGCACCGATTCTAATTCAGGTGGCAATCGCTATTGGAGTTTAGATATTTCAGGCACGGTTCATCAAACAACAATACCTGTAACAATTGGGCAAAGCGAGTTAATTGTACTTTCAATCACTTTTGATGCAGCAGATAATCACACCATTAATGCTTATATCAACCCCGCTTCAATAGGTGGGGCTGCACCAAGCCCCGATTGGAGTATAACACTAGCCAACGAACCACTTGAGTTCCGTTCCTTTAAATTATATGGTGGTTGCTGCACCCCAGTTGAAGCAGCCTTTGATGAAATTAGATTCGGCGATAGCTATCAATGCGTAACGCCAGATGCAGCAACAATGGTAAACACACCACCAGTTGCCAATATAGTTACAACAGGTACAACTACAGGTGTTGGTCCACTAACGGTTAGTTTTGATGCCACAGGATCAACAGATGCCGACGGTACAATTGATGCTTATCAATGGAATTTTAGCTGGGCTGCCAACCCTACAACACCTACTGCTTCTTATACTTTTGAGGTTGAGGGCTTGCAAACCATTAACCTTACCGTTACTGATAATTGCGGAACATCGCACACTACTTCGGTTGATATTAATGTGTTAGATGCGCAAGGAAATTTCTCTTGCCAATCTCATTTAAGGGTTAATAATTTAGCAACGCATGGCAATGCCGATGGTTCAATAGGAGGTAGTTTTGGCTTTGGCAATCAAGCCACTATTTATAATCCAGATAATACAAGTAGTACACAAAACAGTATCACCTTTTCAGGTTTAGCAAACAATGATTACAGTATTGTAGTTACGGGCAGTAACGGTTGCCGCGATTCATTTGACGTACACATGCCTATTGATAGCTTTTCAATACCAGGCTGGGCACCCAACCCTTGTAATCACTCAATGGGTATAAACTTAGATGGTATTGCTTACTGGACTTCAATTCGCCCTTTTAAAGATTTTAATAAATATGGAGGCGAATATTTTACAGGCTGGAATACTTGGGGCGGACCTTGGAATTCAGGATATATGGATTCAATTGATGTTGATGTAAATGGATACCCTTTGGAGTTGCCCTATTTCCCAACAAATGGCGATCCGCCGCAATTAGTAAGAGGCATTACCAGCGCAAACGGGCACATGCCTTTGGGTAGTTATGTTTTACTTTACGATGGCGATGGGGTTATTGATATGTGGGGCTCCACAACTGTAACATCATCAAGCCCGGGCAGAATTGAATTTGATGTTACAGCACCCGAAAACTTGGGTTACAATCTAGTAGAATCAACCCTCGGAAACCACATAAGAAACATTAGAATTGTTAGGCCCGAACACGAAGACAACTATTTAACCGAGCCTTTTTTTGAGGTGTTTTTACAGCGGGCACAACCTTTTACCACCTTTAGATTTATGGATTGGGGGCATACTAACAATTCAGATTTAGTAGAATGGTCAGATAGAATATTGCCCGATTATCATACCCAAGGAATTGATAAAGGAATTGCCTACGAGTATATTATTGAGTTAAGCAACCTAACAAAAAAGGATTTATGGGTGTGCGTGCCGCACCAAGCAAACAACAATTATATTACGCAAATGGCAAGGCTTTATAGGGATAATGTGGACCCTAACCTTACTATTTATCTTGAGTATTCAAACGAAGTTTGGAACTGGCAATTCGACCAATCACACTATGTGGGCGAAAATGGCCCTAACCACTTATCCCACCCTCGGGCAATTGCCGAACGAGCAAAAAATGTATTTGAAATTTGGATGACTGAATTTGCAGGACAAGAAGACAGACTAAAAAGAGTATTTGGCTATCAAGTAGTAAACGCATGGGCTGCCCGCGAGGCAATGGCGCAGTTAAAAGGCGAGTTCGATTTTATATCTCCAACCTGGTACTTTGGCTATTCTGGTTCGCCTTGCGAGCCTAGTTTAGATGCTTTAGGAGCATCCGCTACCCCGCAAGATGTATTAGATTGCTCAATACAAACATGGCGCGATAACGTTTCAGCCCCTGCCCGTCAAGGTTATTGGGATGCTCGTTTATATAAAAAACAATCTATTGAATACGAAGGCGGTCAACACATGACCAGTAACCCCTTTTTAGTAAGCTTTCAACAAGCCGTTTACGATGCACAAATCATCCCCGAAATTTACGATGCTTATAATGAGGTACTCGACAGTATTACCAATTGGGGCTCCGTTATGACCTGCGCATTTACCCTAGCCGATCCCCGCGAATCCGTTTACGGTTCATTTGGAGCATTAGAGTTTATTGAACAGGATTTAAACGCACAACCCTCTTACAAATACCAAGCATTAATTGATAGGGTTAATAACTGCCCAAATAATCTTAATTGTTTGGATAGTTTAAATATACACGGTTTACCAATTGTAAACAGCGGTTATTCAGCTAACTATACAATTAACTCCGATGGTGCGGTAAATTCAACGGGTACGGTTTATTTCAATTCGGGCGATAATGTTAACCTCGATGCTGATTTTGAAGTACCAACAGGCGGCGAACTGAACATTAACATTCAAGATTGCGATCAACAACCTTTTACACCATAAAAATTATTTAAAACCATATAACCCTGAGCAATAACCAAAAACTAATTCCCCTCCTAATCTAGGAGGGGTGCCCAAAGGGCGGGGTGGTTGTATATAATTTATCCCCCCTCGAGCGGTTCGGCGTTCCGACTGGGCTCGCATTCGAGCATGCCGACAATCCTAAACCTAATTCCCCTCCCAAAATAGGAGGGGTGCTGACGAAGTCAGTGGGGTGGTTTAAAAAACACCAAAACCTTACTGTCATCTCGGAAATTGCTTTGCAATTATCCGTAATCTTTAAAAGGAAAAACGGACACTGAACATGCCAAAGTGTCAATACTTAAAACCCAAAAACCTAGCGAACCCTGAGCTTGTCGAAGGGTGTTAAACCAATAACCAAAACTTTATTCCCCTCCTAATCTAGGAGGGGTGCCCAAAGGGCGGGGTGGTTGTTACAACGGGGAGGCTAATGGTCCAAATGCGCCTGCTTTATCGTGTCTAAAACCCTTTCAACATCAGTAAAAACCATATCATTCTCAAAACGTAGCACTTTAACCCCGATATTTTCTAAAAACAAATCCCGTTCACTATCATTAAGTTGTTGGGCTGTTTCGCTATGATACCCCCCATCCAGTTCAATTGCTAATTTCTCCGATGGGCAATAAAAATCCACTATATAATTGCCAATACTATGTTGCCGCCTAAACTTTTTACCATCTAACTGACTTTTACGTAAAAACTGCCAAAGCGCATTTTCCGCAGCAGTAGGATTGTTCCTTAACTCCTTTCTAATTTCTTTTAAATGTTTATGGTTGTTTAGCTGTTCCATAAAAATATTTATTAACCACTCCGTCAGCATAGCTGCCACCTCTCCTTTATAAGGAGAGGAATTTTATACCATACAAGTTTAGCATAATATTTCCAAAATAAATCCAAATAATTCCCCTCCTAAAATAGGAGAGGTGATGACGAAGTCAGCGGGGTGGTAATTATAAAATCAAAATTTTAGACCCTTCCAAAACCGTACTGTCATTTCAAAATTACCCTTTCACAAGTATGTCATCTCAGAATTTTACGAAGTGAAATATCTGAGATCTAAGAAGCAGATAGAGCAATTTAACCAATACTCAACAACAAAACACACTATGTCATATAACTGTTGACAAAGTATTTCACCCTAACCGGGCTCACAGGCGAGCGTAATGCAATGTAGTCGAAGGGTCAATCCTCAACAAAGCAAAACACACCAAAAACCCTAATGTCATCTCGGAAATTGCTTTACAATTATCCGTGATCTTTAAAAAGGAAAAGTGGACACTGAGCTAGCCGAAGTGTCAATACTTAAAACCCAACAACCTAGCGAACCCTGAGCCTGTCGAAGGGTGTTAAACCAATAACCAAAACCTAATTCCCCTCCTATTTTAGGAGGGGTGCTGACGAAGTCAGTGGGGTGGTTGTTTATAATTTATCCTTCCTTGAGGGAGGTGGTGACGAAGTCATCGGTGGGTGATTATTTGCCACTTCTCATTAAGAGAGTAATTCGATAAATCAAATTAGTGGATTCACCCTTTCCCCTTCTTCCTCCTCAACTCTTCAATCGCCGCTTCTATTTTATCCTCTATCGGATGCCGTTCTATTGTATCAGGATCAAAAGGCGGCAAATCAGGTAAAACAACCCCCATTTTATTAAGCAATGCAGCCGTTCTATCCAACCAATAGCGGTCAACATACGGCTCCCCATCTCCCCAATACTTTTTATAAGCTTTCAAAGCATGTTTAGTTGCCTTCTCAACATTCCCAATCGCTTCCCATAACTCCGCTACATATAAATCATCAACATCTTTACGATTACTCAGCTCATTCGCCTTTTCTTCCACATGTTTTAATGTACCTAACTGAAATTGAGCTATCGCCATCATGGTCTCAGATTCAGTAGTAGATAGCCCACTCTCATGCTCCAATTTAATTTTTGTATTCAAATAGGAGAGAGCCTGAGCCCATTCCCCTTTCTCCATATACCATATCGCCCACAACTCTTGAAAGTATCTAACTGTAAATTTACTTTTACCTATTCTAGCAATTGCTTCTCCTTCTTTTAAATTTTGCTCATTTAGTTCACCAATCACAAATTGATAATAACAATACCCATTTTCAGCAAGCCCTTTTCGGTATAAATGCCTCGGGTAAGGCATGTCTTTCAATGGCTCAATTTCCTTCCACTCTTTTGCAGCATCATCATAAGCACCAATTCTTACTAAGTAATTAAAATAGCTTAAACGGTATTTAAATTGTGCTTGTTTACTTTTAAGTAAGTTGGAAATTTTAACAGTCCATAAACGGTATTGCTCAACTTTTTTCCATTGATTTTTAAATTCAAAACTATTACTCAAGTTTCTTAAATAAACCATTAGGTTTTCCCAATCTTTTAGTTCTAGACTATATGCTAAACACCTGTATTTTAATTCTATTGCCTTATTTTTCCATATTAAATTATCATTGGATATAGCCACTGCATTCATTAAATAACAAGCGTCACCTTTTCTAATACTTGTCGGTAACTCATCCCATCCATTAGGGAAAAAAGGCTTTAACAAGGCTAATGTTTCATTATAAGCACCCAAATTATGATAAAGGGCATTGGCGAAATCGCCTTCATAAACATCAAAAGCTTCTTGCCACTTTTTCATTTTTAGCAAGGTGCGCATAATTTGCAAACCATTTTGTACATCGGCTAATGTTTCAGCTTTTTCATACCGTGTATTGGCTTTTTGGCTAAAATAATCCACCACTTCTTGCCCATAATCTTGTTTTTCATTATCACCCAATCGCCCACTTACCACACCTCTTATCACAGGGTGCAAATTATAATGGCCGCCATCGTATTGTAAAAAACCACTTTTTTCTAATTCTCCAATCGTGTTTTGCAAAGCACTATAAGCTTGCTTTTCATTTTTGCCCTTATGGGGGCTAAAAGCCGCTAAAGTGGTATAATCAATATTATCCTGTAAAAAACTAAGGCTGCCCAATAATTTTTGGCTATTCTTCCTTAATTGTTTAAAAGCAAATTCAAGTATATGGTTTCGCTTTTGTTTTAAATCTAATGCCGCAAGGTCCAACTGCCCACCCCCATTAATAGTATCGGCTGCCCATAAGTCAAAATTATACTTAGCAGGTAAATACTCTCTAATCAATCCAGCCAATACGCCTATCACTAAGGGGTGGCAACCGCAATGTTGGCTTAAATACTTTTTTATGGCTGCTTTATCCCCTTTAACACCGCACTCTTCAATCATTGCTAGTGCATCATCGGGTCGCAAACCCAATAAAGGTATATTTTTCACACCATTTATCCCCTGCCCTGAGTTATTTACCAACACTTTAGGCACCAATCGCGAGCTTATCAATATTTTACTAGCGGGTGCACTCGCAAAAGCCCTTAATAAATCATCATCTTCAGGTTTTATAGCCGCCCTAGGGTCTCTATCGCCACTAATTTTATCGGTTGCTTGGTTCACTTCTTCGTCGGGCACGCTTGCAGCATCAATGCGGTGGTAAGCCACCAAAACCCTTTCAAGTCCATCTAAAACCAATAACCAGGGCGCAGCCCGTAATTCACCCAATAAGGTCTCGCTTAATTCGCCAATCCTTTTCTTTTCAAAATGTTCAAAAGGCTTTTGTGTCATATAGGCTAAGGCATATCGGCAAAAATCTGTCATGGTTGCCCCGCGCTCGTAAAACGAGTACCAAAAAACACCCTTTAAATCAGGCCTAATTTGTTGAGCACGCTCCTTTAACCAATTCCAAGTCAAAATACTCTTACCGCTTCCACCAATCGCTTCAAACAGAAAAACAGGGTGCGGGTCCGCCTCATTCACCCAATCATCCAACTGGTTTAATTCCGCTTGCCGCCCTACAAACTTATGTGAGCCAATATAGTGTGGTTGCGCAAATAAATGGGGTGGCTTTACTTTCACCCTTGCTTCGCTAACAGGGTCGTTAATTTTTTTATCAGAAGATGAAAAGCTATGATTTTTAACAGATTTTTCAATGGCTATAACCAAATTCTTTATATAGGTATCCCTATATGAATTCGGAAGCACAGTACCGTTTTGTATATTAAAATCAACCAAATAAGAAAAAGGTAATAATTCAGTATCAATATGTGGGCGATTGTAATTTTTAGCGGGGGCTTTAAAAAACTGTTTTTCGCTAATGTCTTCAAGATGAGATAAGTTAAAATCTCTCAATACAACAGGTAAAATTACACACTGGCTTTGCTCGTTGCGTTCTAAAAATCTTTTTAGTTCTATCTCTGTACAATAATCCGAAGCGGTAAAAGCAGGGCTTAACAATAAAATTGAGCAATCACAATCATTAAGGGCAGTGTCAATTTCTTGCTCCCAATTTTCGCCCATTAAAATTTCACCGTCAAACCAAAATTCCCATTCAAAATTTTTGTTGCGTTTGGTATGTATTAAAAGCTCCTTTTTTATGATGTCAAAATAATCTTTGTCTGCATGCGCATACGAGATGAAAAACTTTTTCTTCGGTTTCATAAATGTTCTGGTTACAACAAGTGTAAAATTAAAGAACAATAATTGTTATTCGTTCTTTTTCTCATATTGAATCACTATTAATGTTTAGGCTAAACTTAAACTATCTTGAGGCGATTAGATAATCAACGTGAAGATCTAAAATCTCAAAATTTACCTAGTTTCCCTCCTTTTTAAGGCGGTTCGGCGTTCCAACTGAGCTCGCTCGAAAGGTGGATATGGATATATATGTCATGGTGAGCTTGCCGAACCATGCAATAACTCACTCTCTTTTTTAAGTCGAAGTTAGTAGGTAAGTAAGCGAAGCGTATTAAAGCAAAACCCAAAACTTTACTCCCTCCTTATTTAGGACTGGGCTCGCATTCGACTGGGCGCGCACTCTAGCGGACATTGAGCTCGTCGAAATGGTAGCCGAAGGGCCAGCTAAAAAACCAAAATCATCACTCTCATTTCAGAATTTCTCAAACTAACGGCGCAAAAAATTTTCCGAAATCTACAATATAATCACCATCATTGCATGCGAACGTCTAATACCAATAAATACTCCAAATCATTCATCCTTTAAACCTGCCTTAATAGCTCATTAATCACTTTTAAGGGTCAAAATACAGTTAAAGGCATCCAACCAAACCAAAACACTTTTGTAACCACCCTTCAATCCTATATATCTTAATAAACAGCCATATATTCCAATATAATCGTATATACCCCTGTTATAGGGCATTTTGTCGTATTACACGCCCAAGGTTTGGCTGCACACCCTAAGGTCGCAAGTATCAATAATCAAATTTTATAGTAAAATTGCGTTTAACTAGTCGTTTACACATTACAAAAGCGGCTTTTCTTATGGTTTTACCTTTAACACACCAAAAGGTATAAAACCTTAAAGGTGTTAACTATAAAACTTAGTCAAACCAACAAAACATTATTACTATTTTAGCTATTAAAATTAGCAAAATAGCATAATGATAGAAGCTTGGATTATAGATGCAAAGCGCATCCCCCGATCGGTAGGTAAAGTTGGCAAGGGCAAACTGGCACACTTGCATCCGCACCGTTTATTGGCAACCGCCCTAAAAGGTTTATCGGATAACAATAGTTTCAATACTGCCGATATTGATGATGTAATTGCTGGGTGTAGCGGTCAACGTGGCGAGCTAGGTTTTTGCATTGGTCGCATGGCGGCTTTAGATGCTGGTTGGGATATTGAAGCCACAGGCATTTCGGTTGATCGATTTTGCGGTTCGGGGCTTACATCCGTCAATTTAGGGGCTATGGGTATTATGTCGGGCATGCAAGATTTGGTAGTAGGTTGCGGCGTTGAAATGATGAGTGCGCATCCTAAATTTAATGCGCCTCATTTGCCCGATTCAAACAATTTGCACTTGCGTAAAATACATCCGCAACCGCATCAAGGGGTTTGCGCCGATGTTATTGCTACCCTTGAGGGAATAAGCCGTGAGGATGCTGATGCACATGCCGTAGAGAGCCAAAGGCGTGCGGCTTATGCCATTGAAAATGGGCACTTTAGCAAAAGCCTAGTCCCCATGTTAAACGGTGATGGGACGGTAGCTTTAGCACAAGAAGATTTTCCGCGCCCAGGGACTAGCATGGAAGCATTGGCAGGTTTGAAAACGGTGTTCAATAACTATATGGACTACCCAATGGGTAAGGAAAATGAAACCACTACTTGCCGTGAGCTAGTCGCTACTAAATACCCCGATTTAAAAATCAATCACATTCACCATGCGGGTAATTCATCGGGGGTGGTTGATGGAGCAGGGGCGATACTTTTGGCCTCGCCGGAGTATGCCAAAGCCCATGGTTTAAAACCGCGTGCTAGGGTAGTTAATATGGCAACCGCTGCTTGCGACCCATTAATTATGTTGAACGCGCCAGGGCCAGCAGCACGCAAAGTGGTTAAAAAAGCGGGCATGGAATTAAGTGATATTGACCTTTTTGAAATCAATGAGGCCTTTGCATCGGTATCTTTAAAATTTATGCGCGATTTAAACTTGGATTACGACAAAGTAAACATTGATGGTGGGGCAATGGCATTAGGTCATCCGCTTGGGGCAACGGGCAGTATTTTATTGGGTACTTTGTTGGATGCCTTAGAACGAAAAGATAAAACGACGGGCTTGGTTACCATGTGTACAGGCGGTGGAATGGCACCTGCATTAATTATTGAAAGGGTTTAATAATGGCGAAATACAATAAAAAAAATAGGCACTTTACAGAAGATCAACAGTTGTTTAGAGAGGCATATCGGGCTTTTATTGCGGAGCATATTGCCCCTAATATGGACCGTTGGCGAGCGCAAGGTTTGGTGGATAAGGAAGCGTTTTTAAAAGCTGGTGAGCAGGGTTTTTTAATGATATGGCCCGACGAAAAATACGGCGGTATGGGCGATGCCGACTTCCGTTATGAGCAGGTGATTATTGAAGAGACGGTTAGAGCGGGTTGCTTTGAGTGGTTCAACACTTTGCATAGTCGTTTGGTGGGACGTTATTTTGAGCATTTTGGTAATGTGGAGCAACGCCAACGCTTTTTACCAAAAGCAGTAACAGGCGAATGTATTTTAGCTATCGCTATGAGCGAGCCTGATGCGGGCAGCGATTTGTCGGGTATAAAATCAAGCTTGACGCCTGTTGAGGGTGGCTATCGGTTAAATGGCAGCAAAACTTTTATCTCAAATGGTATTAATGCGGATTGTATTGTTGTTGCCGCAAAAATGGTGGGTAATGATAATAGGCATGCACTAACCCTTTGCTTAGTAGAGGGTGATATGGAAGGTTTTGAGCGAGGCGAAAACCTGGTGAAAATGGGATTGAAAGCGCAAGATACGGCGCAAATTTTCTTCGATAATGTATTTATCCCACATGAAAATATATTAGGCGAACCCAATAAAGGTTTTTACTATTTAATGCAGGGATTAGCGGAGGAGCGGTTGATTATCAGCATTAGCTCGGTGGTAAATGCGCGCCATGCTTTTGATGTTACCCGCCAATATGTAATGGAGCGGATGGCTTTTGGTAAACCTATTGCTGCTTTGCAAAATACCCAGTATAAAATGGCTGAAATGGACACGGAAATAGAACTGGTTGAAGTGTATATTGACCATTGCGTGCGTTTGTTGAATGAGGGTTTACTCACTGCCAACGAAGGGGCTAAAGCCAAGCTTTGGGCAACTGAAACGGAATGGAAAATGGTGGATTTAGGGGTTCAACTACATGGGGGGAATGGTTATATGGAGGAATACGAAATCTGCCGAATGTTCCGCGATGCGCGAGTTAATCGCATTTATGCGGGTACTTCTGAAATTATGAAATTGATTATCGGTCGGGATATTTTTACCGATAAATACAAAAGCCCAATTGCGTAAAATGCTTACAGAACAAATAATTAATTTTGAAAACATTAGTTTCCATGATTTTGATTTTATTGAAAAGAAGTACATAAAAAAGCAAGATTTTCAATATGGTGCTGTTTCTGGAATAGCTGAAATGATAGGCTTTCAAATAATTCTTTTCAAGAGAGAAGAAAATCAGCAAAATTTGGTTTTAGACATTGATTGGGGAGAAAACGAAAACCCTCAAGTATTGGATGTTGCAAATAAAATTTTAGGTCGATTAAACTTTAAACTGGTTTTATGTGATAAACTAGATGAAATTAAATCCCTTTACGGTGATGCTGACTATACGGATAAAACTTCCGAGAATTCCGCAACATACTATTATTTAAATTCTGATAAAAGCATAATGTATTCTTTCGGTGTTAGTGAATCTTTGGGTTTAACAAGGTGTGAATTTATTTGTGATGTAGAGATTGTTAATGACAGAATATGTTTGCTTGAAAAAAGCTGAATTCAATCTAATTTTTAAAAGAATAAAATGGAGATAAAAAACAAAGTAGCCATTGTAACAGGTGGCGCATCAGGTTTGGGAGAAGCTACTGTTAGGCACTATATAAAGTGCGGTGCTAAGGTTGCTATTTTTGATTTGAATGAAACAAGGGGAAATGCTATTACCAATGAATTAGGTGAAAATGCAGCATTTTACAAAGTAAATGTTAGCGATGAGGCATCGGTGCAAGGGGCTATAGATGCAGTTGTTGAAAAATGGGGCGCATTGCATATTTGCAACAATTTTGCAGGCATTGGTAGCGCGCTAAAAACCATTGGAAAGGAAGGGCCGGGGAATTTGGATGTTTTCAAAAAAGTGATTGATGTGAATTTGGTGGGTACTTTTAATGTATCTCGTTTAGCTGCTTGGGCAATGAATAAAAATGAGCCATTAAACAACGATGGCAACCGTGGAGTGATAATTAACACTGCATCCGTAGCGGCTTATGAAGGGCAAATTGGGCAAGTGGCTTATGCGGCATCTAAAGGTGGCATTGTTTCAACAACTTTAGTAATGGCGCGCGATTTGGCACGCAATGGCATACGGGTAAATACCATAGTGCCGGGCTTAATCCATACGCCTTTGTTTGATAGTTTGCCAGATGAAGTTTACCAAAGTTTAGAAGTGCAAACCCTTTACCCTAAGCGTTTGGGCAAACCTGAAGAAGTAGCACAACTTTGCCAAATGATAGTAGAAAACGATTATATAAATGGCGAATGCATCCGCATTGATGCGGGTATTAGAATGCAGCCGAGGTAGGGGGTTTTGGGTTTTATAACAACGATTCATAGCCAAAACTGCTGTGCTTTTTATGACTAAGCTTTGACCGATAATAAATGAATAAACTCATTATGGAAAATATCCTTCAAGCATTACAGAAACCATTGTATGCCTCGCTCATTTTTTGGGGAGTTAGTATGCTTATGGCATTTGTAGCGTTAGTGAGCAAAAAAGAAATAGATGTTTGGTCTGTGGCGGTAGTTGTCTATATTGCTTATATTATTTGTAGCTCCTTTTTTGTTGTTTATGCGCCTTTTAAATGGCATTATTTTATTAAAACAATGGGCTGTTCTATACTATATGTGGCTCTTTCTGCAATAGGCCTTGTAGCATTAAACGAATTATTGGGTGCTAAAAACACCCATCAAACTTCAATGGTTTTTTTGGTTATTATGTATCACCCGCTATGCCTTTTGTTTTTTATGCTTGGTGCCTGGATTTACAACTTTTTTAAAATATAACTAATAGGTATTTCTAATTCGTAGGTCACCGTTAATAGATGATTAAATGAACAAGAGAAAATTAGTTAAAGTGATAAAGTCTGAATTTTAGGTAAAAGAAGAAAAAGCAGTTAATGGATAGAATATACATTTTATTATACCTAATAATTGTTCTCTCAAGTTGCAATATGAAACCTATGGATAAACAAAATCAAATAAAAGAGATTCTAGGAAATGTTACCGACGAAGAGCTAGAACCATACTATGAGAATATATTTCACCCAGATTCTATTCAATTAGACGGACTCGAAAAAATAAAAAAATCGACATTAATTGATGATTGGGAAGCAATTGAATTATTAGTGAATTCATCTAAAGCTATTAAAGCTGACTATTTGAACTACATGATGGATGAATACAAGACTATAGAACCAGACAAAAACAATAGGCTTTCCTACATGGAGGCCGGACACTTAGGACATTATATTGTTTGGAAGTTTAAAAAGAATGACACGAAAGACTTTGATGCGATTTTTCAAAACGCAGAAGTTATAATTACTAATGGGACAGAATCTACTCAAAATTTATTAGTTGTTGGGTTTTTTGAGGGTATTCAAAATGTTGGCGGTTGGCATAAAGTAGATTATTACAAGGGATTTGATAAATGGCTCAGACCAAATTCGAAAAAGGCATGGGATGACCTAATTGAAGGATGGGAAGGAAAACGCCCTTAAAATGAATAAGGAAAAAACAAATTGCGCTGAATGTAAAAGTGAGTTTTTTACAGAATCATCAAAGATGAAAGGTCTTTGTTGTGAATGTGCACATCGATTATATGGTTACGATAATTGTAAGCATGAATTTGAAAAAGGTAGGTGTGTGAAGTGTTATTGGGATGGTAGTTTATCAGAGTATTTAAAAAAACAAGATGAGTAACTCAATGCAAACTGAGATTTATATAAAGACAAATCTGTTTCCAGCGTATCCGCATGAGGCTGAAGAAATAAACCCAGGTAGGTTTGGCAAAAGGTTGGCGGCATTTGTTGCAGAGGCATTGAAAAGGGGTGATATTGATGTTGTTGATATTTACCCAACAGACTCTTGTTATGAGCTAAGTATTAAACAATTTGAATTTGATGTTTATGTGCAAGTGGGGAACTTTGATGGGGAGCAAAACGAGTTTTTAATTTCAATTGAGCCTAAAAAAGCCTATGTACGCAAATGGTTTAAAAAAATCTTAACGATTGAGGCGGTTAAAAGTGTTTATGAATCAATTTTTAAAGCCTGTAGCGAAAATGCTAAATTTGAACTGATGAACAATGAATAGACTTATTACTTTCTTATTAATCCAGCTTTTGTGTTTTAGCCAAATACATGCACAAGAGCCATTGGATACATTGCTTGCTGATATGGAAATAGAAGTAATTTCCCAAAATCAGTTTGAGCAATTTAAGGCCGGAGCGAATGGGAATACGAGGATTGACACAAGCGGCTATATCGAGTTTCTTGACCTTTGGTTGGTTAATGATTGTTTTGAAATTTGTGAAACCTATTTGCAAAATTCAGATAGCACAGAGCGGGTGTTTTTACCTTCTCATTTTGATCAAGGGATAATTGACTTATTGTTTTCTCCCTCAGGTAAAAAATTTATTATTTATTCTTCCTATGATGGGCCTGATTATACTAACTATTGCAGTTATAGAGCGGAAATTTTGGTTTATAATATAGAAGCGAAAAACGGACTTAAGGGAATAAAACCAACTGTTAAGTTTATAACTAATGAATGGTCAATTGATGATTTGGTTTGGGTAAGCGAAAGTGTTATAGCTTTAAAAACTTACAAAGGCATTAAAAGCATAGCAGGTGTTGATAGTGGATATGAGTATATTCAAGCTAATATTGCAAATGACAAGTAAATCTATTGAAATTTAGTACAACATATTTATTATTAATTGTAATGGCACTTGTCGTTTCATGTAAAGGAGGCGAAAAAAAGTTGGAGCAGGTAAAACCCAGCAAACAACCCAATAAAAGCTTAAAAATTTCGACTCCTTATAATAGTTTGGGTGAGAATGTGCATTGTGGTTTTATGGACAAAAGTGGCAATCTTTGGTTTGGCACTACTGGCTATGGCGTTTTTAAATATGATGGTGAGGGCTTTACAAATTATGGCGTAAAAGATGGTTTAGGTGATGGCTGGGTAAAAACTATTGCCGAGGATAATAAGGGTAATGTGTTGCTAGGTACGGGTAGTGGTTTGTTTGTTTATGATGATGGTGTGATAAAGCCATTTTTAAAAGTATCGGCTTTTGCTAATCAAGAAATTAAAAAATTATACCTAGATAAACGAGGGCGATTATGGATTGCTACGGGGAGCAAAGGCGTTTATATATATGATGGACAAAAGCTTGAAAACTTAATAAACAACACCAATATTAGCAATGATTTAGGCTTAACACTTAATGGTGTTAGCGACATAACTGAGGATAATAGAGGTAATGTTTGGTTTACAACTTGGCCACCCAATGTTGAGGGCATTGTACGTTATGATGGGAAAAATTTAATCAGATCAGAGGCTACAAAAGGGACTAATGATTCATTGTTTCATTGTGTTATTACTGATAAAAATGGTGTGCTTTGGTTTGGCTCGCGCAATAATGGGCTGTTTACTTATGATGGTGAAGACTTTGCAAAATTGTTTACTGATGAACCTTTAAACAGCGAAGCGATTTACGATGTATTAGAGGATAGTAAAGGCAATATTTGGTTTACTACAGAGGCGAATAGCGTTTATCGGTATGACGGCGAAAACTTAACAAATTTTACTACTAAAGATGGGCTTTTGAATAACTCTGTTTTTTCGGTAGTTGAAGATAGTGCCGGTAATTTATGGTTTGGCGCAAGAGACGTAAGCCTTTGCCGATTTGATGGGGAAAGTTTTGTGGGTTTTTCGGAGTGAAGATTAAGGTTTCATTATTTGCTAATTCTACTTTTGTTAATAAATAAACAATTTTTAATTTAACAAAGCTGCTTTCTAATTATCTGATAATCCGTATTTTGTAAATACTTAAACCAATGTTCATGATGATTGATTTCAAAATGAGCCTACTAGGCTTATGCTTTCTAATCAGCTTATCGCTTAATGCGCAAATAAATACACCTGCTGGGGCAACTATCCCTTTTGGTAGCAATACTACTTATACGGGCACTAATATGATGCCTACCAATTTACCAAGTGGCGGTACTTTCGGTCAAGCGCAAGATGCGGCGGATGCTTACAACCAATGGAAAACGGATTATGTAGAATCGTGCGGAGGAACGAATCCCGAAAGGTTTAGGGTGAAATTTGATACGCCAGGCGAAACGGTATCGGAGGGTATTGCTTATGGAATGTTGTTGTCGGCTTATGCGGCAGATAAAGCCCTTTTTGATGGTTTATGGGATTACTATAAAAACTTTAGTAATGGCAATGGTGTGATGAATTGGAAAATAAATGGTTGCAGCAGTGTAATTGGTTCGGGTGGCGCAACGGATGCCGAAATTGATGCCGCTACCGCCTTAATTGTGGCGAATCATCAATGGCCGGGTACGACTAGTCCGCATGATTACCAAGCGGATGCGATTGCCTTGATGGATGCGATTAAAAATTATGAAATCCAACCGACAACTGCTAATGGACCTTATCAAACCAATAATGGCGACCAATGGGGTTTTGGTAATGATTGCCGTAACCCAAGTTATCAGGCGCCAGCTTATTATGAATTGTATGGCTGTTTTAACACGGCTGACCAAACGTTTTGGACGAATGCGCAAAACGCAAGCTATAATTTAATTAATGCCAATGCGCATGCTACAACGGGTTTTGTATCGAATTGGAGCGACCATAATGGAACGCCAAATACTTGTAATGGCCCTAATGAATATGGTTGGGATTCATGTCGTAATCCGTGGCGGATGGGTACGGCGGTTTCGTGGTTTTCGCATACTGATGCAAAGGACTTATGCAATAAAATAGCAGCATGGGCACAAGGTGTCGGTGCTGCAAATGTAAAAGGCCCTTTACCGCAAGATGGTACGGGTGGGCAATATCATAGTCCAACTTTTATATCTACTTGGGCGGTGGGCATTATGGGGGCCGATAGCCAGTATCAAAACATATTAAATGATATGTATACTGAAACGGTTGCGGTAACCGACCCCCTACCCTTTTACTTTGGTAATACCCTGCGTGCCATTAGCCTTTTTAATTTAACGGGTAACTTTTGGTTGCCTAAAAACTTGGGGCCAACGCCTCCAATCATCAGTAATATAAGTTTAAGTAATGGGGATATAATTGCATCGGGAACAGATGGTGATTTTACTTTTGATGTAAGCGATTTGGATGGAACGGTTGCTTCGGTTGTTGTTCAAATAAATGGGGTGAATTTTTCTACTACTTTAACAGGTAATACTTACTCGGTGGCATGGCCAGCCCCTGCCGACGGTAGCTATACTATTGACATTACGGCAACGGATAATGATGGTTTAAGTTCTAACCAAAGCATTAGCGTAACGGTATCTGCACCTCCTCCACCTAGTAGCGATTTTACAGGGGTTTTTGATGTGCAAAGCCAATGGAATAATGGCTTTTGTGCCGATATGATAATTACTAATAACTCAAGCAATGATGTAATTGGTGGTTGGACTTTTACCTTTCCTTTAGATGCTACGATAAATAATTTATGGGATGGGACTTATGTTGATAATGGCGATGGTACATATACGGTAACCAATGCTGCCCATAATGCAGATGTTTTGGCTGGGAATAGTGTGAGTTTTGGTTTTTGTGCAGGCTTTACGGGAAGTTACACCACACCAACAAGCGGAACTTTTAATGGTAATCCTGTTGATTTTGGTGGCTGTACTATACCTGCTGGCACTTGCGATTGCAGTGGAACGCCACCGAGCACTTGGTATTTAGATAATGATGGCGATGGTTTGGGCGACCCAAATACAAGCACGACCGCTTGCACTCAACCTACAGGTTATGTTGCGAATAATAATGATACTGACGATAGTGGAAATACCACGCCTTTGGAATGCAGTGCGTTCAATAAAATTGTGCCTTATCCTGCATTGGTGGGGTACTGGCAAAACTGGAATGATAGCGACTCGCCGTATATGGAATTAGACCAAGTAGATGACCGTTACAATATCATTAATTTATCATTTGCGCTGCCACTTTCAGGTACCACTTATAATATGGATTTTACGCCTTTGCACACATCGCAGGCTGATTTAATTGCAGATATACAAGCCCAGCAAGCAGCGGGTAAAAAGGTATTGATTTCAATTGGTGGTGCAACCGCAACGGTTCAAATTAACAATACTACGGAGTTAAACACTTTTGTTAGCTCAATGATGAACATTATAAATACCTATGGTTTTGATGGGATAGATATTGACTTGGAGGGTAGCTCGGTTTCCGTGAGTGGAGGCACTATTACTAATCCTACTGATGCGCCAATCATTCATTTGATTGATGGCATTGAACAAATTATGACCCAATTCCATAATCAAAATGGTAAAAAAATGATATTGACTATGGCACCCGAAACGGCTTATGTGCAAGGTGGACAATCCAACTACACGGGTTTTTGGGGCGCATATTTACCCATTATAGATGCCTTGCGTGATTCGATTGATTTATTAATGGTGCAGCTATATAATAGTGGTAGCATGTATGGCATTGATGGTAATATTTATAATCAAGGCACGGCGGATTTTATCGTTTCGCAAACCGAAGCAGTTTTACAAGGTTTTAATACCGATGGCGGATATTTTGCACCACTTTGCCCAGAGCAGGTAACGGTTTCATTGTTGGCTTGTAATAGTACGGCATCGGGGCATACGCCACCAGCAACGGTTGAGGCGGCAGTAAATTATTTATTGGGTGTTGGATCTAAACCGGGCAGTTATACTTTGGTGAATAATTACCCCACTTTGGCAGGAATGATGACCTGGTCGGTTAATTGGGATGCGACAAATACCTGTGGCGGTAGCTATGAATTTGCGGATAATTTCGATACTATTTTTGGCGGAATGTGCCAGAATTATATGGTTATAAACCCTAATACTAGCTTGGGGGCAAGTACTCAAGTGCAAAACAATATCTCTACTAATGGTAATGTGGTTATTAATAATGGTCAATCGGTAATATTAAAAGCAAATGATTTTGATTTGAATGAAAATTTCGAAATTCAAAATGGTGCTGATGCTTGTTTTGAGAATGACCCGTGTACTCCGTAGAAGGGATTAAAAAAAGCCTTTTTTATGTCTTTCTCTTAGTGTCTGCATCAATTCGTTTATTTTACTACTTATAAAATCAAACGATGATTTTTGAGGAATTTTAGTTAACTCTTTGGAGGTAATTGCACCATCAAAATGTGAAAGTAATTGAGAGTTACTCATTTTTATTTGTTCATTTTTTAAAAGTTCCCAATCAGAACTACAGAATATGGCTTCATAATTACCAACTTTTTCTATAATTGTAATTTCTCTTGAAAGTATTTCTTTTAAAAAGTCTTCAGAAACTTCATCAATATTTACCAAATATAGTTCAGTGCCCCAACCTGATTCTCTTGTAACATATCGGGCGAGAAATAGTATTTGAGAATCATTAAGTATCATTAGCCAATTATTATCAACAACAATTATTTTTTGAAATTGCGTCACCTTCCTTTTTAGAGATTGAGGGACAAGTTTGGAATATTGGCGTGCAAGAGTTACGTAGTTAATATCATTTTCCCAAGTTTCTGGTGTATGTCCTTTATAAAGACAGTTAATGTTAGCAACCCTTTTTAGATTAGAAAAAGCCATTCTATGGCTTTTCATAAAATCAAAGAAAAAGATAGTAAATATTAAATCATTTACTTGTTTCAATATTGGTTGTGGAATGTTTTTTTTATCCAATTTTCTCTCTGAAAAATAATATTTAAGTGGGTCGAATTGATTGGGCAAACATTTTAGAATAACCCTAAACTTAATATTGGATTTTTTATACGTTGGTAGTTGTAGGTCAAGCTGTTTACTGTTTTTTTGATAAAAATCTTTAGCTTGTGAAAGTAAATTGGAAACTTTTAATTCAAAAGGATCTAGAACATAGTTTGAAATTTTACTTGGAAGGGTAAAATACTTTTTCGCAATTAAATGGTTTTCATCAAGAAATGATTCGAGTCTCAATCGGTCAATCACTATCACTTCGAAGGGATAGTGATTTTTAATTTTTTCAATCCAGTCATAATTGTTGCTTGATAATTGCCTGCTTGTGATCAACCCCCATCCTTTAGGATCGTGTTCTTTTGCTTTTGCAAGATCTTCTAGTATAACGCTTTTTTTTAAGCTGCTTTTAACAAGGTGTTTGCATTGGAATATCCAATACTCTTCAATTGGATAATCTTTAATAACATTCCTTTCTTTCCAGCCCTCAACATCTCTTCCTTTATCACCACCTGGCCTATACTTCTTTAATTTTTTGAACCCTTGAATTCGCAGAAAGTCATAGGTAAAAGCCTCAAACTTATCGTGAGTGATTTTCGACCAATCATACTTCATGAAAATAGTTTAATATGGAAACAGATTTAATGCATCAATCCATAAATAAAACAGGATTTTCAAAAAAATAGTTCAAGGCACTTGTTACTAAATCGCCTCCAACTGCTCTAATAGCCAAGTTTTGTTATTGATGGTGGCGGTGCTGTTAATTTGTACGTTTAGTTTTTTTAGCTTGGCTTGGGTTTCGCTTTTGGCAATAAGCGGGGCATTTTCTTTAATGCGTGCAAGTTTTAGGGTAAAGCGTATTAAATTGTTGTGCGATTTTTTTTGGTAGGTAGATATGCTTTTGTTCCGCAGTAAAAAAAGCTTAAAGGTATTAGCTAATGATTCTAACAAGTAATATTCCTTCTCTTCCATGTAAATTTTAAGCAGCATTGAACGGGAGTTTAAATCGTAAAAAACATCGGTAAAGGAAACATCCAACAATAGCTTTTGAGCTTTATCAAATGCCTGCCTGTGATAATAAAAATTTGCTAAGTTGTAATTGTAGGCGTTTTCGTATTCAGCTTTGTTAAGGTTGTTTTTGTAGGTATCAATAAATTCGGCTGTCCAATCAAAAGCCTTTAAGCGTAATCCTAATGTTACAATATTCATAAAATTCCATTGGCTTATAATGTTGTTGTTAAGTAGTAAGTTGTTACTAAGTAGTGCTTGGTACAACTCAAATAGTTTTTGCAAATAATCATTATTGCCATTGTTGATTTGCTTAACACAATAGTTGCGAGCATAGGAGTAAATTTCTTTTAATTCTGGCTCATCTAAAAAGGCAGTGTTTTGTTCAATAAGGTTTATAAGTTCATTGTATAATTCGTCGGATTTTTCAACATCTAAAAGTTTAACAATGCTTTGATAAATTTTAAAAAAGCCATTATTGCCCTGCTCAATTTTTTGAGCCAATTTAAAAACCTCGTTTTTGGCATTTAAGTCGAAAACCGCCCCTATAATATTGTTGCGGTTCATCATGTCGGCAATTAGCTGGGTTCTTTTGTTAAGGTAAAACTGATCTAAACTGTTAACGGCCTTTTTTAAATAGTCGGTATTGGTTTTTTTCTTGTTTTTAACGGTATATTGGTCTAGTAAAAGGTTTAACTCGTATTGATACAATTCGCTATTTAGTTGCTTATTTTTTTCAAGTTGGCTTTTTAGGTTTTTTGATTTTCGTTCAACCAACTCATCCAAGCCCAAGTGGGCAGATTGTTTTAAAGTGTTTAGTTGTTCAAGATATTGGTCGGTTTTAAAAACTTCAATTGCTAAAAATTGCTGTAAAAGCTTGAGCAAATAACTCATTAAATCTTTTAAAGCTTGCTCATTAAATGCTTGATTGGGGAATAATTGCTTGTAAATCAGTTGCTTTTTTAGCAAATTAGCCTTTTTAAAGGGGTACAACTTTTTAAGAATAAGCAGTAACTCAATAGTTTTTTTGTGCTTATTAAAGTATGGGGATTGGGTAAAAGCCTCAAAAGTGTTTAACTGCTTTTTTGATAATTTACCTAAGCTTTTTAGCAAAATTGAATCTTCCACTCCACAATTTTAAGCTAAAATTTGATTTATTTTATTGTAAATCAATCATTTATTTAAATTGCTTTCAATTTTTTTATTCACTTTTAGTGAATTTTGTAGTAGTAAAACTATTATTTAATGGGTCAACTTAGTAGTATGAAAAGGGTGATTGTTATAATGTTAATGCTTTTTGCTGTGTTTTCGATAAATAAAACGCAAGCTCAAACGCCTACAAATATATGTGATGGAGATGGTATTTGTGTTTGGCCAGGCGATGCTAATAAAAATGGTATTGTAAATGGTATTGACTATTTGTTTGTAGCACACGCATTAAATACTGTTGGAACACCTCGTGAAAATGTAAGTATTTTTTGGACGGGGTATTCATCGGATCCGTGGGGTATAAATTTTCCTAATACTGATATTGATTATAAACATGCTGATTGCGATGGTAATGGCATTGTTGAATGGGATGATATGTATGCTATTGCGGATGATAATTTTGATTTTTTAAATGTTGATTTTGAAGGATATGCTGGTACTAATCTTTCGCCTGGTAGTGATTTGTTTTTGGAATTTTCAAATGAAAACCCCGAAGAGGGGGAGACCATTGACATAACAATTCATTTTGGAAAAGATACAAGCCCAATAAATGATGTAATAGGTGTTGCTTTTGAATTGGCAATGGACACCTCAATTATACAAGAAGAGTTAACGGTTATTGATGCTTTTGGTGGTTGGTTGGGCACTCCTGAACAAAACCTTTGTGTTATCTCAAAGTACGACCCTTTGGTTGACGATGCCATTGATTTTGCCTTTGCACGTAACGATAACACAACAGCCTCTGGTAATGGGCCAATAGCCACCATAACCATAACCTTAGAGGATGTGATTACGGGTAAAAAATCGCCAAGTCAGTTTGGTGAAATTCCGTTAAAATTTGAGTTTAAAAATGTTTTTAGCATGGATTCGGGCGGTAACTCGACTGGTGTAGGCTTTGAGGTAAATGAAGTGCCTATTGCTGGTACTGAAACAGGCACACATTTAATTGACGAAACTGATTTTGCAAAGGTTTACCCCAACCCTGCTAATGATGTTATAAATATTGAATTAGAAGATGCTTACCTAAATAGCGTTGCATTAAAAAATGTTGACGGTAGGCTTGTTTACCATTCAAATTTAAAAAACAAAAAAAACCACCTTTTAGTTAATGTAAATGAATTGCCAACAGGCATTTATTTATTAACCATTGCTACGGATAAAGGGCTGTTTGATAAACGGCTTTTTATCCAATAGCATAAAATATTTATTACCAAATGCACTAAGCAAAACGTTAATGTAGCTTTAAACTTATACCACCTTTTTTCATGTTTTAGGGCGGTGTTAAAACCGCCCTTTTACTAAAAGTTAGATCAATGAATTTTATTAAAAAAACTAAACACTTAAATAAGAGTATGTATGTTGCTTACAAACAGATAAGTAAAAGGGTAGTTAATTTACAAGTTGTCGAAAAAAGCAACTTTACCGCCAACCAAGCTCAAAACAAATCGTATTACAAAAAAGCTAAGCAGGATGATTTGGGTTTAATGAAATTTGTGTTAACCATAATATTAGCAATTTGCCCTTTAATGGTAAGTGCTCAACTTCATTTATTAAATGATGAATTTAATGATGCCAGTACATTTACTGATTGGCAAACGGTAAACGATGTTGAAGGGTGGAATGCAACGCATTTAGAGCAAATTGACATTAATACAACAACATCGGGCAACTTAGTAATGATGCCTTATACCACTGGATGGTATCAAGATTGGAGAAGCGTGCTGTTTTTTAAAGAAGTAACGGGCGATTTTGTTTTTACAACCGAAGTAACAACTACAAATAGGGCTGGCACTGGTATTCCTAACAGTGATTATTCGCTTGCGGGGCCAATGATTCGTACACCACGAAACTTTAACAATGGCGCAGCGGGCTGGACGGCTGGCGGGGAAAATTATGTATTCCTTTCTATTGGCTATGCGCACCATAGCCACCCAAGTTTGCCTGTAACACCAACACCAGGGCCTCATTTTGAAGTTAAAAGCACGGTAAATAGTAATTCGAACTTACGTGTTGCGCCTATTGGTTCGCATCAAAATGTACAAATACGCTTGGTGCGTGTAAATGGTTATGTAATATGCTTGTATAGAGAACCTGGTCAAAATTGGGTCGTTCATCAACGTTATTCGCGTTCTGATTTTCCTGATACGGTACAAGTAGGGCTAGTAACATATACTGATTGGGGCAAAGTATCAACTTACACTCCTATCTTTTTAAATAGCAATACCATTAATGCTAATTTAAACCCCGATCCTAGCTCAAACCCTGGGCAACCTTTTAATCCTGATTTAATTGGAACATTTGATTTTGCCCGTTTTGACGATGTTAGTATTCCGCCAGCACTGGCAAGTGCTGATTTAACAGATATTGTTAATGTGCCCGATTATATGTTGCTTGACTTTTTGGGTTATGATAGCGAAGCTTATAATCCTTGCCCATATGACATGATAATTGACCAAGCAACTGTATTGCAATCGGTTATGCAGGTAGAAAATAATATTTCAACTTTAGGCAATGTAACGGTAACAAACGGACAAGTCGTCAGATTTCTAACTAACGATATGGACTTAAATCAAGATTTTCAGATTAATTTAGGTGCTGAAACCGAAATAATTAACCAACCGTGTACTCCCTAACAAGCTTTCTCATTTTTAATTCAAAAAAATCTATTAACTTAACAATATAAATTTACAAGACTATGAAGCAATTAATTTTTACAGTGGCGTTATGCTTTGTAACCACCCTAGCATTTTCGCAAACAACCAGCTTAAAAGTTACCGCAGCAGGCGATGTTGGTATTGGTACTGATACACCAAGTGAAAAGCTTGAAGTAGATGGCTTAATGAAATCAGGTGGAGCTACGTTTGAAACACCTAACACTTCGGCAACTCTTTTGGCAGAAAGACAAGATAGAGCCGCCATCCTTTTTGGTGCTGGTTATAATGCTGGTTTAACTTATGACAATAGTTATGGTTTTGGCTTTATGAGCGCACCACGTACTGAAATTTTAAACAGAATTTTAACTGTAAGTGCAGGAAGTGGAGGTTTAATGATTATGAACTTGAATGCAAACGGAAACGTTGCTATTGGTAAATGGAATGCAGCTGAAAAGTTAGAAGTAAACGGCAATGTTTTAGCTGCTGCTTATAACACGGTTTCTGATAAGCGTTTAAAAACCAATGTTAAAGATTTTACCGATGGTTTAAATGTTATTACTAAATTAAACCCTATTAGCTATAATTATAACGGCAAGGCGGAAATTAGTAATACCGAAAGACGTTATATAAGCCTTTTTGCACAGGATTTACAGAAAGCAGCACCTTATTTAGTTGAAGATTTTACGCATAAAAATGTTGACGAAAGAGGTGATGTAGTTTCAGAAGAAACTTATTTGCAAATTCACGATAGTGAGATTAAGTATTTGTTGATTAACTCAATTAAGCAACAACAAGAAATTATTGAAAGCCAACAAGAGGCTATTGATGAATTAACATCGGAGTTAGCATTGGTTAAAGGTTTATTAACTGGGCAAGAAAGTGCGGCGGCCACAAGTGTTGAAACTTTAGATAAGGGTGCGGCATTGGGTCAAAACTTTCCTAACCCATTAAAAGGTGAAACAACGGTATTGTTTTACATTCCAACTGATGTGTCAACAGCTAATATCCAAATTTATAGCTTGAGTGGGCAGTTAGTTAAAACAATTGATATTGCTGACCGTGGTAATGGTTATATTAACTTAGATTTATCTGGTTTAGCTTCTGGCAATTACAACTACAGCTTGTTTGTTGATGGCGAGTTAGCAGGTACTAAGAAAATGAGCGTTCAGCGATAATTGAACGTTAATAAATAATCTTTTAAATCCCTAGCAGTTAATACTGTTAGGGATTTTTTTATGGCTTTTGAGTAAAAGGGTTACTTAATTTTGGGTTTTCTATCAATTCATAATCCGTTAGGCTTTTTAAAAAATTAATTAAGTTTTGTTTTTCAGTATTAGTTAAGCTAAAGCCATTAATTAAATCACTTTTATTAAAATGATTTTTACCGCCACTTGCATAATGGTCGATAACCTGCGATAGGTTTGTTAAACTTCCATTGTGCATATAAGGTGCAGTTAAGGCTACATTACGCAAACTAGGAGTTTTAAAAAGGGCTTTATCTTCCTTTTTATTGGTTAAACGCATGCGCCCTAAATCATTATAATTATTGTAAAGCCCATTGTTTTTAAATTGATGGTTGGTAAAGGCAAAGCCACTGTGGCATTTATTACAGGCTAAGGAATCGCTTGTAAAAAGTTCGCGTCCCGCTTTCGCACTTAAACTAAGGGCAGTTGTATCATTTTGAAAATAAAATTTATCGTAGGCAGAATTACCGCTTAATATTGTGCGCCCAAATGCCGCAATAGCACGGGTAAGTACAAAGGCATCGGGTTTTCGGTTATAAGCCTCTTGTGATAGTTGTACATACTCCTTGTTTTTATTCATCCTTTCAATAATGCCGTTTATGTTAAAATCAAACTCAAGGTGGTCTTGAATAGGAGCTAATACTTGTTGTTCTAAGTTGGGTATTCCTCCTTCGGTAAATAAATAAGGGGCATAAGCTGCATTGGCAATTGAAGGTGCATTACGAATGCCTTTTTTATTATTAACCCCCAAGCTAAAAGCTAAACTATCAGCAAAAGCCAGTTGTTGTTTATGGCAACTTGCACAACTTATTGAACTGTTTTTTGATAAAATGGGGTCGTAAAATAATTTACGACCTAATTCAATTCGTGCTTGGCTAGGTTTGTTTTCAACTGGGTAATTAATAGCAGGAAAACCTGTGGGGGGTATAACTATTTTACTTGAAAATACATTGTTTTCACTGCATTGAGGTAGGAGTATTAGTAAACTTACTAAAAGGAAGCTTGTCCATTTTAAAACCTTACCTAACTGAATTTTTTGTAAAATAACTGACAGTTTTTGTTAAATTAATTTTAAGCCATTAACATTTGTTAATTCTTTGGTTGTTTTTACTCTAAAATTAAGGTATCCGCCTAATAGATGGGGCTTGAACGTTTATGTAAACCTGTTAGGACTAAAATAATTAGTACTAAATCATTGTAAAACGCTTTTTAAAGTAAGCTTTTGTAGCAAACAATTTTATATATTTGGTATGACCCAACTAACAACATAGCCAAATGCAACTACAAAATACTTTTTGTAGTCTACTTCTTTTTAGTGTGTTAACCTTTTTAGCTTGTTTACAATTACAGGCTAATTGCCTTGAACCTACTTTAACTTCAATAGGCTCAGTTACCGTTATTGATTTTGATGGAGAAACAACTTGTGGAGAAGGTAATGATATTGGGGTAGCAGATGTTTGTGGCGATGGTTATATGGGTCAAGAAGATGCCGTTTATCGTTTTGGTGTGCCAGTTGGTAGTGATGGGTGTTATACCTTATCGATAACTGCGGCTGTAGATGCGGGGATTTTTGTAGTTGAAGGCAATGATTGTACTGCTGGGGGTAACTGTATTGGAGCGGCAACAGGCGCAAATCCATCGGTTAATGTAAACCTTAACTCAGGTGCAAACTACTTTATTATAGTATCAACAATAGCAGCAAACCCTTGTTTTGTTTATGATTTAGATATGGCAAGTTGCCCACCGCAACCTGGCGAAGATTGTGTAACCCCCTATGTAATTGCTGGTGGCTTACCTTTTAACTTAAACGGGCAAACCACTTGCGGCTTTGGGGATGATTATGACAGTGCTACCGACCCTTGCGGTAGCGATTTTATAAATGCTGAAGATTTTTTATTTGAGTTTACCGCTCCAACTGACTCTAGCTACGATATATCATTAACAAACGTTGATACTAATTCAGGTATGTTTGTTTATGACGGCTGCCCAGAAGCGGCTGGAACTGCTTGTGTTGATTTTGGTGCATTGGTAGGCACATCAAATACTTTAACGCTTGATTTAATAGGCGGTAATACTTATTACATCGCTGTTTCAAATCAACCCTTTCCGGGTTGCACGCCTTTTGATTTTGAATTGGATTTTACACCAGTAATACCGGGTTCAATAGTTATTGATACAACGGGTGTGAATAACGACCCTGTGCATTTGGTAGATAATGTATTAGTTGGTGGATGCTTGTTGGTAAGTAATATTACTTTTTCAGGTGCGGATCAATCAATAGGTAGTTTTTCAAGTGGTTTTGAATTTGGTATTCCTAATGGTATAATTATATCTAATGGGGATGTAATGGAAGGTACGGGTCCTTCAACAAGTTTTAGTTCAGATAACTCTCCTGGTAATCAAACAGATGTTGATTTACAAGCACTTATCCCAGGATTTAATGTAAATGACGCTGCTATATTGGAGTTTGACTTTAACCCTGTAACCACAACTGCATCCTTTAGTTATGTATTTGCATCTGAAGAGTACCCTAACTTTGCTCCACCAAATGGCTCTGCTTTTAATGATGTTTTTGGCTTTTTTATAAGTGGCCCTGGCATAGCAGGTCCTTACTCAAATGGTGCTGAAAATATAGCCCTAATACCTACTACTACTACGCCAGTAAGTATTAACAATGTTAATCCTGTAACCAACAATGCTTATTACGATGATGTAGCTAACACTTTTGCTTTTAATGGATATACAGTGCCGCTAATTGCAGAAATTACGGGTTTAACGCCTTGCGAAACTTACCATATTAAAATTGCAATTGCCGATGGTGGTGATTCAGTATATGATTCAGCCGTGTTTTTAGAAGCCAATAGTTTTACTGGGGGAACGGCTCCATCCATACAAGCAACTGTGCCAAGTACAGGTGGTGCTTTTGGTTATGAAGGCTGTGAGGATGCGTATTTTACTATTTATCGCGACCCCCTTGATGATGCCTCATCGCCAATTGATATTGATTTTTACATTGACCAAACGGCAGCAGATATTGCTGATGTAACGGTTGATTACGATTTATTTGCTGGTACAAATGTTATTTCAATGGGTGCAGGGCCTAACTATACGGTAACGATACCTGCTGGGCAGGATAGCATTAATGTTTTTATTGTACCATATGAGGATTTTACTTTAGAACCTCCTTTTGAAACAGTAACCATACAAATTGATGAGTTGCTTTGCGATTGTACTATGCCAGCACCTTCAACACTTCAAATATTTGATGCCCCTGCTGTATTTGATGCTTTTTCAACCGATGTATGGAATGTGTGTCCTGGCGAAAATGTGGTGATGGTATTTTTAGGGCAAGGCAGCCAATTTACGCCTTATACCTGGAGTTATCAGGACTTTGATGCCTTATGGAACCCAATTGTAGCAAACGACCCCGACCCTAGTGGTAGTGGAAGTTTGGCTTTGTGGCCAGCTTTTCCTGCTGTGCAAGATGCTTTTTATATAGTAAGCTTTACTGATGGTTGTGGAAGAACAGTTGTTGATACAACAACGGTTACATTAACACCGCCAGCTACTCCGCCTGATGCTACAATTGCTGACCCAGGGCAAGTTTGCGAATCGGATTTAAATACCATTTTTACAGCACCTTCATCGGGTGGTACTTGGACGGCCGATTGCGGGGCGTGTATTGATGCCACTTTTGGTACTTTTGATGTACAGGCAGCTATTGCATGGGGGCCAGGTCCTTATACAATAGGCTATGATATTAATAATGCTTGTGGAGCGGATAACGATAGTTTTATGCTATTCTTAACACCTTCTATACCCGTACCTACAATAACGCCTGTACCATCAATGTGTAGCGATGTGGGCAATATATTTTTAACAGCAGATGTTGCTGGTGGCACCTGGGCTGGCGATGGTATTGTAGGGGGTACTAATATGACGGGTGAATTTGACCCCGTTGCAGCTTTAGCTTCAGGGCCATCTCCATATACGGTTTTTTACAATGTTACAAGCCCATGTGGTGGTGGTTTAACCAACGAAAATATTGCTGTAAACATAACACCCGATTTGGTTCAACCAGCAAATATTAATGATTGCGATGATTACGATTTAACACTTGTTATTCCAACAGATAACAACGCCAGTGGCGGTACATTAACTTATTATGATGATGATGGTGGTGGTAATCCTAATAATCAATTAATTGGAGCAGCATTAACTGTAACTACTGATGGCACTTATCATGTAATAATGACCAATGGTGCATGCTCTGACACTACAAACTTTACGGTTACCTTACCAGCTTGTTGCCCACCCGCAGGTATTAAATACTAAGTTTACTTTTTACGTTGTTTTAAAAGCACTAGCTTATTATCGGTTCTTCGGTTAATAATGTATTTAACCTTTTGTTTACCAAGCCTAACAATCCATTGGTGCTTTTTAAATTTAATTTTCAACTTTTCATCAATCAAGCGTGAATCATTAGAGCCCTTGTTTTTAAACAAAAAGGCTTTGTATTGTTTGCCTTTAATTTTTCTAACAAAAGTATAATAGGTGTTTGAGCTTATGGATTTATTGTTTGTGTAAGCTTGTAGCGTATCGGCAAAGTTTACCAACCAGGGTGTAATATATAATTCTTGAGATTTTGAGGTGATATTGGTTTGGGCTTTTACCGAGTTAACAAAGCCACATAAAAGTAATATTACTATCAACTTGCGAATCATAATTATTTTAAATTTCAATGAAAATAGTAATAAAAAACTTAATAAAACCTAGCTATTAACCTCCTTTTCCTCTAAATAGTACAGCTAAACACTTGAAGTTAGGGTTGTTTTTTAATAAAAATAAGTTATTGAAAATCAGTGTTTTGCGGTGTTTGTTTGCAATAATTTTTGAAGAAATATCGTTTTTGGCACGCCCTTTGGTTTAACACTAGCAAGAAAGTGAAGTAAATTTTTTAAACTAAAAAGCCAAGCAATGAAAAAACTAACTACACCTGCAAAGGTGTGCTTGCAAGCAATTGTATTATTGCTACTAGCCACCGCTACCCTCAGCGCCACAAACGATGGCCGTATTTCGGTAGAAGATTATATTGCACAATACAAATTTGTTGCAATTGAAGAAATGCGCAGTGCTGGAATACCTGCCAGCATTACCCTTGCGCAAGCCATTTTAGAATCGCGTTATGGTAATAGCGAATTAGCTAGAACCGCCAATAACCACTTTGGTATTAAATGCCATAATTGGCAAGGCGAAAAGGTTTACCGTGATGATGATGTTGCAAACGAGTGTTTTCGTAAATACAGAAGCTCATACGAGTCGTATTTAGATCACTCTCGTTTTTTAGAACGACCACGTTATAACGAGTTGTTCACCTTTGCTACTACTGATTATAAATCTTGGGCGCAAGGCTTGCAAAAAGCAGGCTATGCTACCGACCAAAGCTATGCGAAAAGGCTAGTCGATTTGATCGAAAAATATGAGTTGTTTCGTTACGACGAGCCCATCAGCGAAGGTACAGCAGTGGTTGCTGAAAACAAGCAATCTTCACCTGTCCAAAGTACACGTCAGTTTCAAGCTTCAGTCGGTACGGAAAATGTTGCACAATACTCGCAACCAGTAAGCTACCAAAAGCCAGCTGATAAAACCAATTACAGCAGCTCAAAGCGTGTAAAGCGTACAACGCCGTTTTATTACAATAAAATTAAAACGGTTGTGTTAGAGGCTCCTGCAACGGCTAAACAAGTGGCAGTTATTTACAATATTGATTCGCACAAAGTGTGCCGTTATAATGATGTTAAGCCTAATGAAGTTATTCCAGCGAATACCAAAGTTTACTTACAACCTAAGCGAAATAAAGGGCCAAACAACCGCATAATGCATACGGTTAAAGATGGGCAAACTATGGAGCGTATATCACAATACTATGGTATTAAGTTGCGTAAGTTGTACAAACGAAATATGATGGCGGTAGGTGCTCAACCAGCTAAAGGGCAAGTAATTTATTTGCGTGGTAAAGCAGACTATGCACCAGTTTTGGCTGATAATAAAAACTATGTTGCACCTGTTAATCAAACGCCTACAAAAAACAAAATTGTTATTGCGAATAATGGTTCAAATGGAAATCAATACAAATCATACACAAGTACTACTACTAAGCCTGAGCCACAAAAGCAAACGGTAAACAATAATCAACCTAGTTATGATTATTATAGTACTAAACCAACTGCTGATCCGAGCAAAAATGCCGATACGGGTTATGCTTCGTATCAAAAAACGGTAGCTAAAGATGAGCCTACACCAAACTCTGTTAAAAAAGAGGATAAGGTTGATGTATATTATAGTTCATCTACAACGCCAAAGCAAACGGCTACCAATAACCAAACAAGTGCGGTTAAAACTTACAAGCAAATTAAAACAACAAGCCCATATAGCGGCAGTATAAGTACAACAACTACTAGTACAAATACTAATTATTATGCTACAAGTAACAATACTTATGAGCCTGCTAAAACTAATACATATACAACACCTGTAACAACAAGCCCTAAAAAGCAAAAAAAGCAACACGTGGTTGTTAAAGGAGATACGCTTTACAATATTTCAAAACGTTATAACACAACGGTTGATGAAATTAAAGCGTTGAACAGCTTAGGGGGTAACACAATTAAGCTTGGACAAAGCCTTGATGTTATTACCAATACAAAGTAGAAAGAGCGTGTAGAGTACTCTGTGGCCTAACTTTGGTTAGGCTGCAGCTATTCTTTTTAAATTATAATTGCCATTTTGAAGAGTTAATCTTTAAAATGGTTTTTTTTGTTTTTAGATTTATTGTGAAAACTATTGCTATGCATAGTACTAATTATACGAACACTTTTATTGAAATAGCAGAAGATTGCCCGACTGATACCGCCCAAATTCCGCCTATAAGGGGTAATAAAAAAAGTGTTGCCAACCTTCAATTTGAAATGCTAAATGGCAAGCCTTACCAATACACTTCGGATGATGTGTTGTTTACCGTTTTTGCTAATAGGAAGGAAATTGAACAACATGATTTTGAACGAGAAAGAGCATTATATTTTTCAAAAGGGCAGCCTTGTTTTAGGGCATCGCCATTAACCAAGCGTTATGGGTGGGGCATCCATAGCAATGAAGAAGGTAAAATTGCCATGTATGCCGTTGATTCAGAAGCGTACCAAAATTTGGTGAACGACGAATCTATCAAAAAAGTAAAGGCAATGCGTAGTAAGCGGAAGTAGCATTTGCATTTAATCCTTTATCATAAACAATTATCTTAGTTTTTTATAAAAGAACAGTCAATGAATTTTTGTTTTAAAAATATGGTTTTGTTATTGATTTTTTGCAGCATGCTATTTATAATAGATTGCAAAGCGCAAACCAAGCCTGTTGATCCTTATGCTAGTGTTGGGCTTTCGTTAATAAAATCAATTGACAGTAAAACCAAAGCAGAAGATTTGGAAAGCTACTTCGATAGTAGTTTGCATGGCGATTTGCTAAAAGAGGAATTGACGGCATTTATAAATGAAGTGTTACCTATTATAGAAACTGCTGATTTTTATACTACCAAGATTAACTATCCGGGAAGGGCTTACAATACCAATATCCATAACCCAGTTAAAGTAATAAGCTACGGAGATTTAAGATTTCTTTTTAAAGATGAAAAGGACTTTTTGATAGATGATTGGAAATACATTAAGAAGGAAAAACAAAATGAGAGTCCAGGTGAGATGGAAGTAAAAATACCTCCACCACCCCCACCACCGCCTGGAGGGAATTAAGGTTGGTTCATTTTTTTTAATCCTCAATCCAAAATAAATCAGCAATTATTGCATCTGCTAAAAATTTGCTTTGGCTTGTAATAATGATGGTTTCATTTTTTACTTCAAGCAGTTTATCTGCTATTAATGGTTTTATGGCTTTGTTTAAATGAGCCGTAAATCCTTGCCCAAATTGCTCCGATACTTTTTTTAGGGATATCCCCCACATGGTACGTAAACCCACCATAACAAATTCGTTAAACTGGTCTGCTTTTGAAAGGTGTTCGGTTTCTGTAAAAGTAGTTTTACCATTAACTGCTTTAATGTATTTGGAATTATTGGCTATATTCCAGCTTCGGCTTACACCGTTAAATGAATGTGCCGAAGGGCCTACACCTAAATAATGTGCGCCCTTCCAATAATTTGAATTGTGTTGCGCTAATTTACCCTCCTTACCAAAGTTTGAAATTTCGTAGTGCAGGTAACCCGCTTGTTGTAATTGCTCACTCAGTATTTTAAATTGTTGAGCCGCTAAAGCATCGTTAGGGGCGGGGCTTTTCCCCGTTTTTATATTATGAGCCAAAGCCGTTTTAGGCTCAACGGTAAGGGCGTAGCTTGAAATGTGAGGTACATTAAAAGCAATAGCTTTATCTAAATTTTGCTGCCATAAATTATTGGATAGAGTAGGGGAGCCGTAAATTAAATCGATGCTTAAATTGTTAAATCCATAGTGTTGGGCATCCTTTATAGCTTGCTCGGCTTGTTGCGCATTATGGCTTCGGTTCATGTACTTTAAATCCTCCTCAAAAAAAGATTGTACGCCTATGCTTAAACGGTTAATTGGCGAATGCGCAAGATGCTGCAAATATTCTTCGCTTAAATCGTCAGGGTTGGCTTCTAGTGTAATTTCAAGTTTATCTGTTAATTGATAATGTTGATTAATGGTACTAAAAATTTCATTGAGTTCATCTGCATTTAAAACAGATGGCGTACCCCCACCAAAGTATATGGTTTTTATTTTTTTTTTCGATAAATAGTCAACTTTTAGCACTAATTCTTGCTTGATAGCGGCAAGCATTTCAGCTTTAAATTTTAGGCTGGTTGAAAAGTGGAAGTTGCAATAAGTGCAGGCTTGCCTACAAAAAGGAATGTGTATGTAAATACCTGCCATTAACGTGGTACAAAATCGGGATGAGCCCTTTTTAGACTATCAATTAGGCGGTCGCGCACCCATTCGTCAATCCAATCTAAACGGATGGGGTTTTTGTCAAGTTTTATGTTTTGCCCTAGTGTATCCATTATAACTGCTCTGCCAATATTTTCTTCGCTATTGCTTAGGGTAAAAGCAACGGCCCATTTATTAAGTTCGCCATATTGGCGGGCTCCGTAAGCAGGTATTTGTAGTAAGTTATGCCTTGTTTCAAGCAACTTACTGATATTGCTAGCATATTCGCCATCTTCAAAAACTGCTTGGTCAATGCTTATGTTAGTGGCAATTTGGGTATAGCCTTGTTTTTTAACAAATTGTTCAGCAATTGCAATAGCATCAGCTTTTGTAATTGTGGTTTTTGGTGAACTAGAATTACCTGTTTTTTCAGTTGTTTGACAACCAACTAAAACGAACAATATTATAAAAACAAGCGACCTCATTTAATGCTTTTGTGCAAAAATACGATGTTTTAAAAGATGGGGTAATTTAAAATTAGCGTTATTGCAGGTTTGCCAATTCCCCGTTTTTTACTAAACCGTTGATGTGGGCTGGGGCAGGCTAATCATCTAGATTCAATTTTTGTTTTAAACTTGCATTTTCAACTTCAAAAATACGCTCTTTAGGGATGCGTACCTTTTCAACTTCTCCTGAATCAATCAGATTTTTTTGTTCTTTCACAAAATTGGTTACATCAATAATTTCAGTAATCATTGTTTGATTGAAATCATTAAGCATTTCATTTTTTAAGCCTAGCTGTATAGCCCTTCTTTCTTGTTTAGCTCCATAAATGTCATGGTCAGGATCCCATTGCAATCTAACATCTTCATTTGTTAACTGGTTTTTCCAATCTTCCCTAGTGGCGTAAATGTCACGTTTAAAAGAGCTGTAAACGGCATGTTCTAAAATTTTTAGAAAACCTGTCTTTTTGATCCAGATGGCTAAAACTCGTTCTTGGTTTTGTTTTTGTGCCCAGCCACATCTATACATCATCCAAAGAAAATTGGGTTTTATCCATGTCATGCGGTTAAAACTGTAATGCGCGCCTCCAAATTTTTGGTTTGTAATGGCATAATTGGCTATCCCATTATTAAAAGCTTGGTAAACCAAAATGGAATCTTCGGTTTGTTGCCCCAAAATGTAGTTTCCTTTTTTGGGGATTGATTCAAGATAATTGTTAAGCAATATGGTTTCAATGTTTTTCATTGTTTCTTTAAATGTATTTTTAAAAGAATTCAAAACATTGAGTTGCGCCAATAAGTTTCAAAACAGACCTTACTTGCTCAAAAACATTGATTTTTCGCTTAGGATTTTGCGGAAAAACGGATCGTTGGTATCTTTTACAAAGCGAATTTCTTCGCCAGTTGATTTCATTTCTGGCCCTAACTCCTTGTTTACATTCGGGAATTTATTGAAAGAGAAAACAGGGATTTTAATCGCAAAACCATCTAACTGATTATGGAAATCAAAATCCTTCAACATTTTAGCCCCAATCATAATTTCAGTTGCCGCCTTTAGGTATGGTTGTTTGTAAGCCTTGCAAATAAATGGCGTAGTACGGCTGGCACGAGGGTTAGCTTCAATTATGTAAACCTTTTCATTTTTAACGGCAAACTGTATGTTCATTAAACCTTTGATGTTGAGCGCCAAACCAATTTTACGGGTATATGCCACCATTTGGTCAATAACATTTTGCGAAAAACTGTATGGCGGCAATACCGAGTGCGAATCGCCCGAATGGATGCCCGCTGGCTCGATATGTTCCATAATACCCATAATATGAACGTCCTCACCATCGCAAATACAATCAATTTCTGCTTCCGATGCTCTATCTAAAAAGTGATCAATAAGTATGCGGTTGCCTGGTAAATCTTGCAATAATTTAAGGATGGTTTTTTCCAACTCCTCATCATTAATTACAATTTTCATGCGCTGCCCTCCTAAAACATAACTTGGGCGCACTAAAGCAGGATAACCCACTTCTTCGGCAACATCTAAAGCCTCGCTTGCTGATGTAGCCACCCCAAATTTTGGATAAGGAACGCCAAGCTGCTCCAACATTTCAGAAAACTGCCCACGGTCTTCCGCTTTGTCCATATCAACAAAGTTGGTACCGATGATTTTTATACCATGTTCCTCAAAAGTAGCGGCTAATTTAAGGGCGGTTTGCCCTCCTAATTGAACGATAACGCCTTCGGGCTGCTCCAACTCGATAATCTCACGCACATGCTCCCAAAAAACAGGCTCAAAATAAAGCTTATCCGAAATATCAAAGTCGGTTGAAACCGTTTCGGGGTTACAATTAATCATAATGGCTTCGTAGCCCGCCTCTTTAATGGCTAAAACACCATGTACACAGCAATAATCAAACTCAATACCCTGCCCAATACGGTTAGGGCCTGCCCCTAAAACAACAATTTTCTTTTTATCAGATGGCTTGCTTTCGTTTTCGCCCTCAAAAGTGGAGTAGAAATAAGGCGTTTGCGCTTCAAACTCTGCAGCACAAGTATCCACCATTTTATAAGCACGACGAATGCCCATTTTTTTAGTACGCAATTGGTAAACTTCCTCTTCGGTAACCTTAGCATCCATAGTAAAAGCAATTTGAGCATCGCTGTAGCCATTTTGCTTTAATTCCCACATAAATTCGCGGCTAATAGTTTCCAAATTCATTTTTGAAAGGTGGCGTTCTAGTTTTACCAAATCTTTCATTTGTTTAAGGTACCAACGGTCAATTTTAGTGTGTTTGTAAATGGTTTTTACAGGAAAACCCATTGCCAAAGCCTCTTTTATTCTAAAAATTCTATCCCAGTTGGCAGCCGCAAATCTGTCTTCAACGTGTTGTAGCATTACCTCATCAGCACCATCGGCACCCAAACCTTTGTGGTTGGTTTCTAGGCTTTGACAAGCTTTTTGTAAAGCCTCATTAAATGAACGACCAATGGCCATTACTTCACCTACCGATTTCATTTGTAAACCCAATGAGCGGTCGCAGCCTTCAAATTTGTTAAAATTCCAACGCGGAACTTTAACGATTACATAATCTAAAGCTGGCTCAAAAAAGGCGGAGGTCGTTTTGGTAATTTGATTTTTTAACTCATCCAAAGTGTAGCCAATCGCTAATTTGGCGGCAATTTTTGCAATAGGATAACCCGTTGCTTTTGATGCCAAAGCCGATGAACGTGATACTCTTGGGTTGATTTCAATACCAATTAAATCCTCAGTAATAGGGTCTTGGGCAAACTGTACATTACAACCTCCTGCAAAGTTGCCCAAGGAGCGCATCATTTTAAATGCCATATTACGCATTTGCTGAAAACCTCTATCCGATAAAGTCATGGCAGGGGCAACGGTAATTGAATCACCCGTATGGATACCCATTGGGTCCATATTTTCAACCGTACAAATAATTACGATATTATCCTCGCTATCACGCAATAATTCAACCTCGTATTCCTTCCAACCTAAAACGGCTTGCTCAACTAATACCTCATGCGTTGGCGATGCGTTTAAACCTCTTTTTAAGGCATCAGAAAGTTCGGATTTATCCATAACAAAACCACCGCCTGAACCACCCAAAGTATAAGATGGGCGGATTACCAATGGAAAGCCAATGCGTTGGGCAATGTCCTTACCTTCTAAATAAGAGTTGGCGGTTTCAGAAGTGGCTACGGGTATGCCAATATCAATCATTAATTGGCGGAATTTGTCGCGGTTTTCTGCCAAATCAATCGCATCTAAATCAACCCCAATTAAGCGCACATTGTATTTATCCCAAACCCCTCTTTCGCCAGCTTCCATAGCTAGGTTAAGGGCGGTTTGCCCTCCCATTGTAGGTAGTACAGCATCAATTTGACGTTCTTGTAAAACCTCCTCAATTGATTCAACGGTAAGTGGCTTTAGATAAATATGGTCGGCGGTAACCTCATCCGTCATAATAGTGGCGGGGTTGGAATTGATAAGCGAAACTTCAATTCCTTCTTCTCGCAACGAACGCGAAGCTTGAGAACCTGAATAATCAAACTCGCAGGCTTGACCAATAATAATAGGACCGCTACCAATTATTAAAACCGATTTTATACTTGAATCTTTAGGCATGATTGCTTTTTGAGGGGCTCAATTAATCTGATTGATAAGTTAATTGATTGCAAAGATAAAAAGCTTAAAGTAGCCACTATGTGGATTGTTAAAATTTTGGTGGAGAAGTTGTAGGATCAAGTATTAGTAACTTTAGATGTAACCTGCAATTTTTTTCCACAATGAGGGCATTGTGAATTATTATATGCAGCTGCTTCTTTTCTTTTTTGAATTTTTTCAATAAATGCCGAACCTAAAATTCCTGTTGGTAAAGCAATTATTCCTATTCCTAAAAATGCTACAATAGTTGCTAAAGCTCGTCCTATATAAGTTATTGGATAAATATCACCGTAGCCGATAGTCGTCAAAGTAGCTACAGCCCACCAAATTGCATCTAAATAATTTTTAAAAACTTCTGGCTGATGTTCATGCTCAAAAAAGTATATAAAGTAGGCACTAATCACAATCAAAATAAAAGAAAACAATATCGTAATGCCTAACTCTGTTCTTTTTTCCTTTATTACCTCAATAATTAGTTTAAGTGATTTTGAATGGCGACCAACTTTTAAAATTTGTGTAATCTTAAAAACCCGTAGTAATCTTAATATTCTTAAATCCAAATTAACAATAAAGGGAAGAAAAAAGGGTGAGATAGCTAATAGGTCAATAATGCCACCAAATGATGTAATGAATTTTAATCGTGCTTTAAAAGGAGTAAGGTCAGCGTATTTGTAAGGAGATACATAAATACGAGCTAAATATTCAAACAAAAAAATGGTTGAAATGCCAGTTTCTAAAGTAAGTAATGTATAATAGTACTTGCTATTAAAATCACTATCCGTTTCTAGAATTACACAAACAACACTTAGGCATATTAGTAAGATTATAAATGCATTGAAAAAATAACCTTTGGTTTTAAAACTTCTGTTTTCAAGTAATTCGTATAAAAATCCAATCAAAATTCATATTTAATTATTTTGAAAGGACTCTAAAATAGTATTTAAAATTTTAGTAGAGAAATTATTAAACTTACCTTTTAAAAAACCGAAACAAACTAATTGCCAGTAAAACTGCAATAATTGAAACAATAGAAAGCAACTTAATTGGAAATGTTGATGATTGAGGGGCGGTGATTTCTGGTGTGGTATTATTGGTAATTACAACGACCTCTTCACCATCAACCTTAAATGAGTTATGGTTGGTATGTGGATACTTGCCACCCAACATTACAGAATTTAATACTTTACCAAGGGTTCCTCCTTTAAACTTTAACATAAAACACATTCGCGAGTTTTGAATAAAGGTATTTGGGGCACTGCCTAAATAAACCCTTTGCATGGTATTTCCTTCCTTGTCAAATAACTGCAAATGTTCAGGGCTATATTCTCCAAAAGCACTTATATACAAGCTCGAAAAATTACTTTCTTTTAAGCCCGATTCGTAATGTTCAAGAGTGGAATGAAATGCCATTGGTAATTTGGCAACTACTGTTACTATACTATCTTCTTGCGAAAAACTAAAAAGCCCTTTCGATTCATATTCGGCTTTTAAGCCAAAGGGTGAGGCAAAAGCAAATGCTATTATTAAGGATTTTAACAGAAGGTTCATTCGCTAATTTATTTGGCGGCTATTATGCTAATTTCCACCTGAACATCTTTAGGTAAACGGGCTACCTGTACGCACTCACGTGCTGGCGGATTATCATTAAAATATTTGCCGTAAACGGCGTTTACCGCTCCAAAATCATCCATACTTTTTAAAAAAATGGAGCTTTTAATAATATTGTCGTAGTTTAAACCTGCTTTGGTTAAAACCGCACCAATGTTTTTCATTACTAATTCAGTGGCAGCATCAATATCATTTAAAATTAAATCGCCTGTTTTAGGGTTTAGTGGTATTTGCCCCGATAAATACAAGGTATTGCCCGCCCACTTTGCTTGGCTATAAGGGCCAATTGGAGCTGGGGCATTAGCAGTAGTTACAATATTACTCATAGCGTGAATTTACCAGTATTTTTCCATTAATTCACTTGCCCATGTGGGTTGTTTTATCTCGCCTTTGGGCATAAACTCCTTCATTACGGGTTTTATATCTAAAACGGGTGTACCGTCAATGGCATCTAAATATTTAAGATGTAATGTGTTGCCCTCTACTTTTACAATTTGTGCCGTACATAAACCCAATTTATTCGGTCGGTTTTTATTGCGCTGGGCATAAGTGCCAATTAATGGCCAGTTTTTATTGTTGCGAGGATGTCGAACTTTAGCAGTTGCCTTTTCATCAGCTACTAAATGAAAATAATAGAGTATTTGAACATGGCTAAAACTTTCTAAGCCTTTTAATGCTCCGTCAATTATATTATCTGTTAGTATAATTTGAGATGGAATTTCAGCCCAGTTATCATCTTCGAGGGTGGTGCGGTTATTTTTTACGTAGCCAATTGGCTGTAAAGTAATCGTTTCTTGCATCACATAAAAATACTGAAAGGATAATGTTTAATCCTTTAAATTTGTTTTATGGGCTTAATACGAACTGAAATAGAGTTGGCTAAAGCGGCAGATATTGCAAATGCAGACGAAGGTATTATTGACGCATCGCAAATTAGGAAAGTTACAGTAACTGCATTGGTAGATACAGGGGCTAGTATGTTGGTAATTAACGAACAGGTTGCCCAACAATTAGGTTTAACAATTAAAGATAAAACTGAAATTATTTTAGCTGATGGCAGCCTAAAAACCGCAGGAATCGTTTACGGTGTACAGGTACGGTTTAAAACACGCCGTACAACGGTTGATGCTATTGTTGTACCAGGTAAAGCCGAAGTTTTACTTGGTGCCATACCTTTAGAGGGTATGGATGTACTTATTGATATGGAAAAAGACGAAATGCGATTGCCGCCTGACAGACCCTACTTAAAAGAAATGGTTTTAAAGGGGTTAAGTTAATATCTCTCATTTCGAAATAATACAAAAGGTTTTGTATTATGAGATTCCCGATAAGGCATTAAGCCTTTCGGGAATGACGAATATTTTAAATCCCCCATCTAACTACTTAATACAAACTACTCTGTATTAAAATCTAATATCTGGTTTGCATGATCCTTAGTAATGGGCTTGCGTATAATGTTTTCAATAATGCCATTTTCATCTATTAAAAAGGTAATACGATGGATACCCACTACAATTTTACCCATAAACTTTTTTTCGCCCCAAACTTGGTAAGCGTTGGCTACTTCTTTATCGGGGTCGCTTAAAAGATCGAAATTTAAGTTTTGCTTGGCAATAAAATTGGTTAATGATTTTGGTTTATCTGGGCTAACGCCCAATACTTGATACCCTGCTTTTTTTAAATCATCAATACCATCGCGTAAACTACAAGCTTGCTTGGTGCAACTAGGTGTATTGGCTTTAGGGTAAAAGTAAAGCACCAATTTACTCCCTTTAAAATCTGATAATTCTACACTTTCGCTATTTTGATTAATTGCTTTAAAATTGGGAGCTTTATCGCCTACTTGTAATGTTGTCATTAAATTAATTTAGTTTATTAACTGCTTGGCTTAAAAAATGTTCATGCCAATTACGCTAATAGGGCAGTAGTTAGCGTTACTTTGCAAAGCTAGTGCGCATTAATGCTAAATAACCTATTTAAATACCGCCAATTTATCCCCACGGAGTTTTTGTTACCCTTATTTGTGGTGTTGTGTAACATCAATTTGTTTATTGATTATGATTATAGTTATCCTGAAAAAATTGCTGGTTTTTTAAGTGGGTACTTAGAGCCCGTAAGCCTACATTGGATGATAGCCCAAATGTTTGTTGTTTGGTTAACGGCACAATCATTTTTTGTAAATGCCATTGCTTACGAAAATCAATTAACCAAAACTCGAAATGCCCTTTATGGTGGCTTATTTATATTGCTAGTTTCGTTGTTTAATAAGTTATTAATAGCATCGCCAGCTTTTTGGGGTGGCTTATTTTTAATTTTTATTGTTCGCAGTTTATTGGCTACTTATAATAGTAAACATGTAAATTATTTGTTTAATACAGGCTTTTGGGTTGGTGTATGTAGTTGTTTTTATCCTGCTTATTATTGGCTGTTATTGGTGGTTTTTATCGGATATTTTATTACACGAATTTTTAGTTTAAAGGAGTGGTTTATAACCTTTATAGGCTTTATTATTCCTGTTTATTTATACGGAGTTGGCTTATACTTTTTTGATCTTTTGTTGCCCGAGTTTACTGCAATCAGCCAATCAGCCTATTTTGTTATTAACCTGCCAGATATTAATAAATGGGAGGCGGTAATCAAGTTATCCTTACTATTTATTTGCTTTTTATTTGCCCTATGGGTAGTGCAAGAAAAATTCTTGCGAATTTCAATTGAAGAGCGCAAAAAATTATCCATGTGCCTTTGGTTTATTTTAATAGGTTTGGCGCTTATAAATGTATTTGGTTTGCATTGGCAATCGCACTTAATGTACATTTTAGCACCGCTTGCTATTTTAACTGCTTATGGTTTAGATTATATTGAATCGAAATTTAAAGCCGAAATACTGCCTATTGTCTTAATTTTGAGTTTAGTTTTCTTTCATTACATTAATCAATGGTATAGTATCCTATGAAATTTGGCGTTGTAATTTTCCCGGGCTCTAATTGCGATCAAGATATTATTCATGTGCTAAAAAATGTTTTAGGGCAAGAGGTGCATGAGCTTTGGCACAAGCAAGATAATATTGATGGTTTTACTGAAAACGATTGCATTGTTTTGCCTGGTGGCTTTTCGTACGGAGATTATTTGCGTTCGGGTGCTATTGCTAGCCATTCGCGCATTATGAAATCGGTTATTGAGCATGCCAATAATGGAGGTTATGTTTTGGGTATTTGTAATGGCTTTCAAATTTTATGCGAATCAGGTTTATTGCCAGGGGCATTGTTGCACAACAATAATCAGCAATTTATTTGCAAAAACACATATTTAAAACCCGATACTTTAAATACAGCAATTACGGCTGATTTGGATTTGAATAAGGCCTATAAAATCCCGATAGCTCATGCCGAAGGGCGTTTTTATGCAGATGATGCTACTTTGCAAGATTTAGAAAACAACAATCAAATTTTATTTAAATATTGCGATGCGCAAGGGCGAGTAGTAAACACTACCAACCCGAACGGTTCAGCCATGAATATTGCGGGTATTTGCAATGCTAATCGCAATGTTTTTGGTATGATGCCTCACCCTGAACGTGCTTCGGAAGCCGTTATGGGTAATACTGATGGCATTCACTTATTTCAATCGCTTTTACAAGCCGCAACAGTTACGGCTTAACATAAAACGGCTGCCTTGTTAGGCAAATACAATGGGTAACATTAGAAAACAAGGCATATTGTACAGCATTTTTAGCTATGCTGGTTTTTTACTGGCTTATGTTAATGTGCTTATACTTTACCCAAAAGCCATTACCGCCGCCGAATATGGTTTAGCTACTTGGATTATTTATGCAACAAGTGCCATTGGTTTAGTAGGGCAGTTAGGTTTGCCAACTGCTACCATAAAATACTTTCCGCTATTTAATAAGCACAAGGAAAAACTATACGGTTTTTTAACCTTTATGCTTTGCAGCTTGGTTATAGGGGTGCTGCTGGTTGTTTTTTTAGCCATCATTTTTAAGCAACAAATTTTTAGCTTTTATGACGACCCCGAAAGCCTCCACTTATTAGCTGAATATTATTGGTTAATTATTCCTTTTGTGGTTGCGCTGTGTTATTTCAACCTGCTGGCAAGCTATACGGTAAGCTTTCAAAAAACAGCTATCACAGCTTTCCTTCGCGAGTTTTTACAGCGAGTTTTCATCACGGTATTGCTAATCGGTTGCTTATTAAATTTTTGGGGTTTTAAAACCTTTATGTATGGCTTAGTAATCGGATATTTTGTGCAATTGGTTTTATTGGTTGCCTATTTAATTAAAATCGGGAAGTTTAAACTCAATTTCAACTTTGGCGGTCTATTAAAATCTCATTTAAAAGAGTTATACACCTTTGGTTTTATAACCATGTTAGCAGGTAGTGTTACTTATATTATTAGCATTGTAGATACTATGATGGTAAGTACATTAAGCGATGGCGAGTTGGCAGATGCGGGTATTTATAACATCTTTTTTAGAGTGGGTATTATTATATCTGTGCCGTATAAGGCTATTTTATCCTCTAGTTTTCAGTTGATTTCATCAGCGTTTAAAACCAATGATTTACCTAAAATTGAAAACCTGTATAAACGCAGCTCAAATATTATGACAGTTTTTGGCGTGCTATTGCTTATCATCATCTTAGCTAATTTAGATAATGCAGTAAGCTTTTTAGGCCCTGATTATGCTAAGGGGAAATGGGTAGGCTTTTTAATTGGATTAAGCACACTTATAAATGTTGTTACCAGTGTTAACGGGGTTATCATTCAACAATCCTCTTTTTATAGGTATGATTTGTACACCAACATTTTTTTAATAGGCTTGGCCATTGCTACCAATTGGTGGTTAATTCCCATTTACGGATTAATGGGCGCGGCAATAGCCACTTTAATAACCCAAGCCATTTACAATTTTGCCAAGTTAATAATTGTAAAACATAAGCTAAATATGCAGCCTTTTACCAATAAAACCCTACTAATAATGTTATTAGGTATAAGTGTGGGAGCCTGTCATTTTGTACTGCCGCAGCTTAATTTTTGGTTAATTGATGCGCTTTACCGAACAACAATACTTGGTATGGTGTTTTGTATTGGTATTTACACTTTAAAATTGTCGCCAGATATTACAGATACACTACATTTGGTGAAGAATAAAATATTTAAAAGAAAATAAGTATAACCTTTAAGGCTTATACCCGTCTATATGGAAGGAGTGATTAAAAATAGAGTTGCCGAAAGTGCTTTAAAAACCCTAAATCTTGAACCCTATTTACCCAACGAAAATAGTTTGGTTGAGTTTGACCTTGAGCCATTTTTGTTTCGTGGATTAATTTTAAGAGAAAAGGATTTTAGGCAAAGCATGGACGAACATGATTGGGAAGCCTATCAAGGCAAAAGCATTGCCATTTTTTGTAGTGCGGATGCTATAATTCCTATGTGGGCATATATGCTAGTAGCAAGCCAATTAAATGGCATTGCATCGCATTATGTTTTTGGCACTATAAACGAGTTGCTTAATCATGTTTTAAGGTTAAATATTAATGCCAATATTAAGCCTAACGATTATGTGGATGGCATGGTAATCGTTAAAGGTTGTGGTAATAAGCCCATACCACCAAGTGCGTATGTTGAAATTACCAAGCTTTTGCGCCCAGTGGTTAAAAGTTTAATGTTTGGCGAGGCATGTTCAACCGTTCCGGTTTATAAACAAAAAAGAAAATGAAACATTTTAGTTTAGGATTAAATATAGTTTTAGGCGTAGTAGTTGCCCTAATTTTATTGCGTAGCAATACCGCTACTGATAAAAACGAACTACCCGTTAATAAGGAAACGACCATTTCGCAAAATGTGGTTGACGATTTAGGTATTCAGGATTTAAAGCCAGTACCTATTCCTGATAATTTACTTTTTGCAGGTGAGCGTATGCCCCTACATGATTTAGATGTTAAAGAACGATTGGATAGAGAATTGTTAGTAAACACTTACTGGCATTCAAACACCATTCGCAATATTAAATTGGCGAATAAGTACTTTCCTATTATTGAGCCTATTTTGGCAAAACATGGAGTACCCGATGATTTTAAATATTTAGCAGTTGCTGAAAGTGGCTTGCTTAATGTAACCTCGCCTGCTGGCGCAAAAGGCATTTGGCAAATAATGAAAGGTACAGCTAAGGAAAATGGTTTAGAAGTTACATCGGAAGTTGATGAACGCTACCACATTGAAAAAGCGACTGAACTAGCTTGCCGATATTTGAAAAAAAGCTACAATCGTTTTGGTTCTTGGTCTTTGGCTGCAGCGGCTTACAATGCGGGCAACAGCAGGGTGTCGGGCGTTATGGATAAGCAAAAAGCCAATTCCTATTATGATTTGTATTTAAACACCGAAACCTCACGTTACGTATTTCGCATTGCAGCTATAAAGCTAATTTTGTCAAACCCAGCCGCTTACGGCTTTAATATCCCTCGAAGCGAAAAATACTTTACAACCGCTTATAATGTTGAAACCGTAAAAGCTATTGATAATATTCCTGCATTTGCGCAATTAAAAGGTACAACTTACAAGCAATTTAAGTTATTAAATCCATGGTTGCGCACCACGCAATTAACGGCAAGCAAAACAGGAAAAACCTACGAAATTAAAATACCACTTTAGTGGCTTTTTATACCGTGTTTAAACCGTTATTTTTACCCTAAATTTTATTTCTCTTGAAGGCTTTTTGGGCAGTATTTACCATTGTTGTTTCCTTATTAATTGATCAAAGCAGTAAGCTGTGGGTTAAAACTCACATGTATTTGCAGCAAAGCTTCGATATTTTTGGCGATTGGGCTAAAATCTATTTTATTGAAAACGAAGGCATGGCATTTGGGCTTGAGTTTGGCGGTGAATACGGCAAACTAGCTTTAAGCCTTTTTAGGGTTTTTGCCGTAATGGGGCTAGGTTACTTGCTCTATTATCTAATTAAAAAGAAAGAACCCACTTTTTTAATCGTTTGTATATCGTTGATTTTCGCAGGAGCATTGGGTAATATAATTGATAGCTTGGTTTATGGTGTTATCTTTTCCAAAAGTGGTTACTATGGGGAAGTGGCTACAATGTTTCCTGAAGGTGGAGGTTATGCTCCCGTTTTTTATGGTAAGGTGGTAGATATGCTTTACTTTCCATTAATTGAGGGTTTTTGGCCTAATTGGATGCCTTTTATTGGTGGCGATCATTTTATATTTTTTAGGCCCATTTTTAATGTTGCCGATTCCTGTATTACCGTAGGTATAGCTCTTATCTTAATTTTTCAACGCTCGTTTTTATTTGCCGAAAATGAACAAGAAGAAATTGATGATAAACCTATTGAGGAAAACTTAAATATTACCGAATAATTGTAACGTTGCCATGCTCCAAAACTGATTGTCCAGACTCAAAATCCATGGTAATAACATATAAATAAACCCCAATTTCGCAGGATACTCCATCTTTTGTGCCGTCCCAAATAGCAAAGTTGTTTTTTTCAACCAAATTCCCCCAACGATTAAAAATCAATAACTCAATATTAGTAGCGGTACAATTGCTAGTAAAAATGGGTCTAAAGTAATCGTTAAAGCCATCGTTGTTAGGGCTAAACGCATTAGGAATTAAATAGGTACATAAACAATCCTTAACAGAAACGTAAAACACCTCAGTTTGATAAATACAATCATCTATCATAATGTTTGCCCAGTACTCACCAGCTTCATAAATTACAATTTCGTTTCCTTCTACGCCATTATTCCATACAATTGAAAATGCTTCGTCAATGTCAAGTGATAATATAATTGAATCAGATTCACAAAGCTCGAAGTTGTCGCCAATCATTAATTCATTTTCTATTAGGCTAAAGTAATACTGGCAACTATCGCAAGTTTCATAATTTATAGTAATCGTGTCAGTTGTATAAGTACAAGTATCCAAGATTACCTCCGCCCAATAGTCGCCAGGTTGTGTAACCCAAAAATCGCCAAAAACTAAACCGTTGTTCCATATTACGGTGGCGGTGTCAATGCCAATGGTTAAAAACAAACTATCCCCTGTTTCTAAACATAAGGTTTGGTCAGGAGGCAGAATCAAATTACTTTCTATTTGCTGAAAAGTATATTGGCAACCATCACAAATTTCATACTCAATGGTAATGGTATCGGTTGTGTAAGTGCAAGTATCTAAGATTACTTCCGCCCAATAGTTGCCGGGTTGGGTAACCCAAAAATCGCCAAACGCTAAACCATTATTCCATATTACGGTGGCGGTGTCAATGCCAACGGTCAAAAACAAACTATCTCCTGTTTCTAAGCATAAGATTTGGTCAGGAGGCAGAATCAAATTACTTTCTATTTGCTGAAAAGTATATTGGCAAGCATCACAAATTTCATAATCAATGGTAATGGTATCGGTTGTATAAGTACAAGTATCTAAGATTACTTCCGCCCAATAGTCGCCGGATTGGGTAACCCAAAAATCACCAAAAGCCAAACCATTATTCCATATTACGGTGGCGGTATCAATACCAATAGTTAAAAACAAACTATCCCCAGTTTCCAAGCATAAAGTTTGGTCAGGAGGAAAAATCAAATTTTCGGCAATTTCGGTATAATACTGATCGCATGGATGACAAACTTCATGCGAAACAAATGCAGTATCAGTAGTAGCAAAACAGCCATTAAAAATTATGCTAGCCCAATAGGCGCCAGGCTCATTTACGGTAATTGAGTTACCTTCAAAACCTGTACTCCAAATAACTCCATCGTTAGGCTGTTCAACTGTTAACACTACGCTTTCATTTTCACAAACAGTTGTATCAATATCAAGGGAAGGTATTAAGGTTTTTTCAATAAATTGAAGTCCTGTCATCAAGGCACCATCATAGTCATCTGCGCTATGGGTTTGACCAATATAGTTAAATGAGTTATCTGTTGTTTCAAAAGCATACAAAGCATATTGGTTGTTTGTTGCGTAAAATGTTGTTCCGCAATTTGCAAACTGCCCAAGTCCATAGTAATCTCCAAAGTATAATAAGCTAGGCGAAACGCTTGCACCTAATGTTGCAAAATCTATTTCATAAATTCCTGTTGTTGTAGCCCCACCAGGCTCGCCATCACTAATTATTGCTAAATCTCCCATAAATCCAATAACATCAATATCAGTATCGGTAGTGCTACCAGCATTTAAAAGAGATACAATTGATATAGCTGCATTAGTGGGGTTTACTTCAACTATAGTTTCACTTGAATAATCATTATCCGGAATCCCCCCATTTAAACTAACTGAAGCATAAAGTTTATTGTCAATTTTATTGTAAGCCATTGCTTCTGCCAAATAAACAGTTTCGTTTGGTAGGTTTAGCAAACCAATATCAGTGTAAAGGCCATTCCAGTCAATACTTACTAATCTAGGAGCTGAGCTTCCATCAATAAGCCCATAAAAAACGCAATCCATGGTTGAGTAGGATAAATCTCTAACTACAACTCCATTTGGTATATCAGTTGAAAAAAAGAAAGAGATACTTGGGTTTTGGTGATTTACAATAAAAAAGTCACTTCCAATTAATCCTAATAAAAGTTCATTGTCTGCATTTACTTTAAACGGCAGAACAAAAAAGAAGAAAGCATAGTAAAAGCATTTCATTTAAAAGAGAGTTTTTCTTTTAATTAACTAAAAATCATCGACTTAACAGCTGTTAGAAATCAATTGCGGTTAAATTTTATTTATTAATGTCAGCTTTTCAACTTTGTACTTTCAAAATTCAACCCTCCGTTAGATGAAAAAAATCCAATCGGCGCTTATTTCTGTTTATCATAAGGAAAATTTAGAGCCACTTGTTAAGCTACTCCACTCGCTTAATGTTACCATCCATTCAACGGGCGGCACTCAAAAACATATCGAGGCGATGGATATCCCCGTTATGGCGGTTGAGGATTTAACGAGTTATCCATCTATTTTAGGAGGGCGCGTAAAAACCCTTCATCCTAAAATTTTTGGCGGCATTTTAGCAAGGCGTAACAATCAATCGGATTTAGATGAAATGCAACAATTTCAAATTCCTGTTATTGATTTGGTCATTGTTGATTTATATCCTTTTGAACAAACGGTGGCTAATACTGACGATGAGCAGGAAATTATCGAGAAAATTGATATTGGTGGCATCGCATTAATCCGTGCAGCGGCTAAAAACTTTAAAGATACCTTAGTGGTTTCGCACCAAGGGCAGTATATGAAGTTGCTGGAATTGCTTTTAAAACAGCATGGAGAAATTTCAGAAGCGCAACGCAAGCAATTTGCAATGGAAGCTTTTGCCGTTTCATCCAATTACGATACAGCCATTCACAATTATTTTAACCGCGATTTTGGGGTTGAAAATTTAAAGTTGAGTTACAATGAAGGGCGTACCTTACGTTATGGCGAAAACCCACATCAACAAGGCGTTTTTTACGGCAATTTAGATGGCTATTTTGAGCAATTACATGGCAAAGAGCTTTCGTATAATAATTTGGTGGATATTGATGGGGCAATCAACTTGGTAGCCGAATTTGAGGAAACTGTTTTTATTATTATCAAGCATACTAATAGTTGCGGTTTGGCGGTTCGCGATAATTTAAAAGAAGCTTATTTAGCCGCATTAGCAGGCGACCCAATCTCAGCATTTGGCGGTATTTTATGCACTAATAAAACCGTAGATGCTGAAACAGCCGAAGAAATTCATAAACTGTTTTTTGAAATTTTAATTGCACCCGATTTTACGGAGGAAGCTTTGGAAATTTTAAAGCAAAAAAAGAATCGTCGCTTATTAAAACAGTTAGATAAAAGCTTACCGAACAAAGTAGTTAAAACCAGTATTAACGGCTTTTTAGTGCAAGAGAGAGATGCCAGCATGGAAACTGCTGACGATTTTAAAGTAGTAACCAATAATGCCCCAACTGCCCAACAGTTAGAAGATTTAGTTTTTGCCAATAAAGCCGTAAAACACTTAAAAAGCAATACCATTGTTTTTGCCAAAAACAAGCAATTAATTGGCATGGGTTGCGGGCAAACCAGTCGTATCGATGCCTTGAAACAAGGGGCAGAAAAAGCCATTCGTTTAGGTTTTAGTTTAAAAGGCGCTGTTATGGCTTCCGATGCTTTTTTCCCTTTTCCTGATTGTGTTGAAGAAGCACATAAACATGGAGTAGTAGCAGTAATACAGCCTGGTGGTTCAATAAAAGACCAAGCCAGTATTGATGCTTGCAACAATGCAAATATGAGTATGGTTGTTACGGGTACACGCCACTTTAAACATTAAGTGAGTTTACTGAATAGTATGTCCTGTTTTTAAAATAGGACTTGGTGATTTTAACAGTGTTGTAGTGGCAATACAAAATGGTATTGCATTAGGTTAAGATACAGAAATTGCCATTATTCTAACTTAAACCGTACCGGCAAATTAAAATGAACATTAACCGCCTCGCCTTTTTGATAACCTGGCGTCCATTGTGGCATGTTTCTTACAACTCTCAAAGCCTCTTCGCCACATTTAGCACCAATATCGCGCTTAATTTCAGGGTCTCTAATAAATCCATTTTTATCAATCACAAAACCTATAACTACCCTTCCTTCAATATTGTTTTCTTTCGCAATAGCTGGGTACTGAATATTACGACTAATAAACTTCATCATTTCAGCAGCACCACCAGGAAACTCTGGCATTTGCTCGACTATTGTAAAAGTTTCATCTTCTAATTCGTGTGGTGTTTCAACATGGTTTTCTGTATGAATTGGGAGCGCAGGGTGTATTTGTGCATTGGGCATTTCGGGCGTTTTAAAACTTTGTCCAACTTTAAAGACTATTAAGCCAATAATGGCTAGTCCTGCTAACATTGTAAAAGTTATAATACCCTTATTCATAAACATAGTTTTTAAAAAAACTACTTAGGGGTGTAAAAGTTGTACGCTTCAAAAGGTTTAACAATTATTCAATTAAAATCGAATAATCTCAACCTTACTATTATTAGGTGTTTTTGTTTGTAAGGTGGTTTCTTGTTCACCCATATCGGTTGATTTTAAGCTTTTACCAAATTGAAAACCCGTATAAAGTAAAAACATAAGGGCGGCAATTGCCATAATTGTCCATAGTGCTTTGCCTTTGTTATCCATATTTTAAAATTTGCGTTACTTAAATATAGTCGAAATAGGCTTACCTAAAGTACATTTAACACTTGCTCCTTAATTTGTTCAAGGGCATCTTTCATTTTTACAACTAAAGCTTGTAAGGCTGCATCGTTTGCTTTTGAGCCAATCGTGTTTATTTCTCTTCCAATTTCTTGAGAGATAAAGCCTAGCTTTTTACCCTTTCGTTCGGTTTGTACTGCCATTTCTTCTTTAAACATTTGGCAGTTTTTTTCTAAACGAACCAACTCTTCGTTAATGTCAATTTTTTCAATGTAGTAAATCAGTTCCTGCTCCAAACGGTTTTTATCATAATCGGGGCCTAATTCCTCTAATTTAGTTACAAGATTTTCTCGCACTTTTTTATTCCTTTCGGGGGCTAAAACGGCAACTTTTTCACGCAATTCATCAATAAGCGCAATATTGATTTTAAAAACATTGGCTAAAGCATCACCATCATTTTTTCGGTAATCCATTAGTTGATTTACTGCTAGGCAACATAAATCTAATAAGGGCTTTGTAGCCTCGTCGGCATTAAAACTAGGGTCGGCAGCAATTTCGGGTAATTGTAAAACGGCATTTAAAACCCCTGTTTGTGGCAGCCCCAAATCATGATTTATACGCATTAACTGTTGGCTATAAAGCTTTAACAAGTTTTCATTTAGCGGCGATACATTTTCGCTGGCATTGGCTTCAATATTAAAGTAAAAATCAACTTTACCTCTTAAAATAACCTTACTGGCAGTTGCCCTTACTTTGGCTTCAATAAACTTTAAGCTTTGCGGAAGCCGTATGTTCATATCCAACTGCTTGCTATTAAGCGAGCGAACATCTACTGTAATTTGATAGCCCCCTATTGTGGTTTGGGCGCGCCCATAACCCGTCATCGAATAAATCATACTACAAAAGTGCTGTTTTATGGGCGGTAAACCAAAGTATAGGTTTCAATGCTTAAAGTATCGTTAAGGCCTAAATCATTAATTAACGGTTGATATGGCTGGCTGGCAGGAAAAGCACCATAGGTGAGTATTTGCTCACCACTAACATTTTTGCTTATTTTACTTGCCCAGTAGGGCAAGCGCAACTCGTTTCTGTCGCCGCCAAAAACCTCAACATAACCATTAGGAAAGGTTGCATTGGGGGCTAATGATATTTGCGTGCTATCAGTTAAATAAGTGGCGGTGCAATTTTCAAAATTGTCATTAAAGGATAAAACATCGTCGCCAAAAACCTTGATTAGGCTTACCTCTGTAGCCGATTTAAACAAAATTTCATCGCACAAACGTGCTTTTTGGTTGCTTGTAAAATAGTCGTCATTATTAAATGAGATGTTGGATTGGGTAAGCAAATTGCCGCCAACATAAGTGTCAATTCCTCTATCGGTATATCCCTCCAAATTCAAGGTTAACGGAAAACTATTAATGTCAACAATTGGGTCTCCTTCATCTTTATTACAGGCTGTTAAGCCAATTGAAATAATTATAATGGTAACATTGAACAACCTTTTTATGCTAAAGCTTTGCATGTCGTTAAAAGTACAAACTAATGCTTGTAATTAGTGCTTGAGCAACTAACTTTGGTTAACCTTTTAACCATAAACACAATATTTAAACTTTTGTAATCATGAAGATTTTAAAATTCACAATATTCTTTTTGGCTTTTGCATCCGTTGCTTTTTTTACAAGTTGCGATGATGATGAACACGATCATGACCATGATGGTAGCGATGTTGCAACTGTAATAACAATTATGGAACCAGCAAATGATACTGAATTTAATAGCGGTGATAATGCACATGTTCACGTAAATTTCGACCGTTCGGATGCCAGTACTATCCACCACGTATCAGTAGTAGTAATGAATATGACGACTGGAGAGGAAGTGTTTAATATGCCTGTTGATAAACATGTGCATGATGAGGATGGACATGCTGAGGTACACGGCGATATTACTTTGCCTACTGTAACCGAGCATAACCATTTTAAGTTAACGGCTAGTAGCTGGGGGCACGATGGTATGGAAGATAACTTAGTGGAAGAAACAGTTGAATTTCACTTAATGCCTTAAGAAATACCATTCTGATTAGACTCATATATGAGCGGATACTGAGGCTCTCGAAGTAGCAGCAGCCGAAGCATCTATTTTTTTAAGGATACAAAAATTTACTTTTTAGAAGCCCTGCCTTTTAGGCGGGGTTTTTTATTAACTGTCCATTGTTGTAAGTAGCGATTACCCGCCCCTTTAAGCTTTGCCCTAAAAGCGGTGTGTTTTTCGATTTTGAAGCTATCATTTCGGCATTAATGGTTGTTTCGCCCTTACGGCTGTAAATAGTGAGGTTTGCTGGTTTGCCCTCCGCTATTTCGGGTGCTTTAATATTTAAAATTTTACGGGCATTTATAGCTAAGATGTTTACCAAAAGGGCATCGTCAATTTCATCCTCCAAATAATGATTTAGCAGTAAAAATGTAGTTTGTAAACCTATTGCACCAAAATCGGCATGGTTAAACTCAACATCCTTACAATCAACATCTTGCGGATTATGAAAACTGCTAATGCAATCAATTGTGCCATCTTTTAAAGCAGTAATTAAGGCCTGCTTATCTGCTTCAATTCTTAATGGTGGATTTATCTTCCAAGCGCTGTCAAAATCGGCTAAAACGGCATCGGTAAAAATTAAATGCCAGGGGCTAACGGCGCAGCTTACCGCCAAGCCTTTTGCCTTAGCATCCTTAATTAAATTAACTGATTGTTGCGTGCTAATCTGCGAAAAATGCAAGCGAGAATTTGTGTACTCAACCAAATTAATATCTCGTTGAACTATGCTAAATTCCGCCAAATTAGGGCGACCTTTTAAGCCCATTTTAGTGCTAGTTTGTCCCTCGTTTAAATGCCCGTTGGCGGATAAGGCGGCATCGTCAGGAAAGTTGATAATCAAGCCTTTATTGGGTAAAACGTACTGCAAACAGCGCATCATAGTACCTGCATTACTAATGGCTTTTTTACCGTTGCTAAAGGCAATAGCCCCAGCGGTTTCCATATCGTACATTTCGGCTAAGTGACTATTATCCAAGCCAGCGGTTGCAGCGCCAATTACCAAAATATCAGTTAAGCTCCCTTTGGCTTTGTTTAATAAATATTGTACTTGCGATTTATTGTCAATAACGGGTTGGGTATTGGGTAAAATACCAACAGCCGTAAAACCACCTTTTGCGGCGGCATCCAATCCGCTAATTACATCTTCTTTATGTTCAAAACCAGGGTCGCAAAAATCAACGCACATATCAATCCACCCAGGCGAAAGCCGTAAATCCTCTCCTTTAATTATTTCAGTTGAAGCACTTACATCAATACTATCAGCAATTTGGCTAATAACACCATTTTCAATTAAAACATCTTTTTGTTGATTAAAAAACGCTGATTGCGGATCAACTATTCGGCAGGCCTTTATTAATACATTCATATTAAAACGCTAAGATACATGGCTTATAACATTTAAACATGGCAAGTTCATAATTCCTTTAAAACTAAGCCCTCACTTTATTTGCAAGGTAACTTGGCTATTAATGTTATTGGCGTCGGTAATTTCAATAAAGTAATTGCCACTTGGCAAAGCCGATACATCTAAACAATACAAATCAGTAATATTTAAACTTTGAAAAATGTTGGCATTGGCATCCGTTACATTAACGGTGTATGTGCTCGATTCCATTTCAAAAATAACATCCCCTTCATCCGCATTATGATAAACGGTAACGCCATCGGAAGCTAGTGAAATTTCAGTAGCTGGGTTAACAGCATAAGCCACTATAACGGGCGGATTAGCATATTGACCTTGCTGGTCGTCACCACGCTCAACACAAACATATAAAGTGTTGGTTGCGGCGTCATAACTACCTCCTCCAATTTGGTTGTAGCCAATATTAAAAGGCGTATTAAATTCCCCATAATCATAAGGTTGCACGTCGTAGGGATTAGCCGTCCCGTTCATTACGTCAATCAAATCCAACATATCCCACAGCCAATAATATTGGTAATAATCATCCGCATCAGGCGCACAATAACCACCGCATAAATTACCATTGTTTTGCGTGCATTTATAACAAACGCCGCTGGTATGCCCGCCGCTATATCCCATTGTAAAATAGGTGCGTGTATTAGGTACGATAAAGCCGTAATTGGCACGGGTTAAGTGCGTCCAAACATCATTAGTTAAGCTTGAGTTATCTAAGTCGCTGTTTAAAGGGTTTTGCAAACTAAAATCTAATAACGTACTACTAATATTTGCCGTTGGCGGCTCGTTATTTGCCCCGCTAACATCAATTACAAAGCCCGAAGGCCCAACGCTTGTTCGTGATATTATCGGTATGCCGCTTGAGCTGCCAATAATAAAATTACCCCCTAAAACGGTGGTATATTCGGTTGGTACGGGCGATATCCACCCCGCAATATGTGCAGGGTTATTCATCAAACTCATCATACCATAAACATCGCTATTGGCTAAGTCGCTGGCATCATCAACTATAAACATTGATGTCGTATTATCCCCTGGCGCATCATAATATTCGTAAGCCGTGGCAATTAGGGCAGGTGGGTAATAAAGTAAGCCCCCAATTCTATCCAATGCCTCGGCATTATTTACATTTGGATGATCCATTGGGGTAACAAAGTTTTGTAATACCGTTGCCATATTTAGGTCGGTTAAAACATTGCTATTCACTAAATCGGGGATACTTAATTCGGCAATAGCCTGCACTTGGTCGTGCCCCACCAAAAAAATGGAATGATTATCAGGGTTATAAGCAATTACCCCTTGCGAATAATTAACGTTCGATTCACCAAAAGTGCCATTCGGCACTCTAAATGCTCCTTTATAGGCCATTCGGTCAAAGTCAAACAAGGGTAAATCGGCAATGTTTTGAGCAATACAAGCAAAAGGGAAAAATAGAAACAAAAGAGCGGTTAGTTTTTTCATATCAGGTGGTTTTAAGCTGGCTAACATGAAAGCTGGGCACTTTAATTTACGAAATTTTTACCTCAAGGTTTGTCGTCATCTTTTAAATGTTAAAGTATTAATCATCAAGTTGTAAACTCATTAATTCAATTAAATTAGAAGAAACCAACATGCCAACCGATGAAAACTATCCTCACTATAATACTTGTACTCAGCCCCTTTTTTATGAATGCTCAAACCGACTGCCCTTGTTGTAGCGAACCCTACAAGCAATTTGATTTTTGGTTAGGCGATTGGGTGGTTTACGATTCGTTGGGTAACGCCCTAGGCGAAAACCTAATTGTTAAATTAGAAGATGGATGCCTGATAAACGAAAACTGGACAGGAAAAGGCATTAGTTCTGGCCGCAGCTACAATTACTACAATAAGCAAGACAGCACTTGGAATCAACTTTGGGTAGATAACAATGCAACGCATTTAATACTTAAAGGCAAAGCGAGTAAAAACAGTATGGTGTTAAAAAGTGAACTGACCAAAGGCAAAAAAGTCCCCTTTTACTACAATCAAATAACTTGGACTTTAAATGATGATGGTTCTGTTACTCAAGTATGGGAAATTTTTGATGATAAAAACAATTTGCTTACTACTGCATTTCTCGGTATCTATAAAAAAAAGGAAGAAAAATAATTTAATTTGCAAGGGCGAATGATTAATTAGTTTTACAAAACACATTGCTTAACCCAATATGTCAGGCTGAGCCTGCCGAAGCCAAATGCGCTCCAGTCGATTTTAATTAAGTAACCCTTACTTTACCCCTTTAGCAACATCCCTGTAAGGCAAAATAGTTAGTTGAAATTCATCTTCATAAATCACTTTACCCATTAACTTTTTTTCGTGAATGCGTTCAACACTAATATGATGAAACTCTAAAATGGCAGCTATTGCATTCATGCCTTTTATAAAATTAGTAGCCGTATCCTTAAACCACGATGTAGCAGCCTTAGCACTTTGCCTGTTTTTTTCATCTTGGTAATAATCGGGGATGGGTAGGGTGTTATCAAACCAATCAATTAGTTTTTCTAACTCGTCACGCTCTTCAATTCCTAAATCAACATGCTTTTTTAAATACTCAGCAGCAGCAAAAAAACCAAACTCATTTTGTTCAGTTTCGGTATTGTAAAATTGAGCTCTGTAACGTAGGTACATTTAAAATTTATTCAAAGCCCTTTGTGTTAACCTCATGCCCGCCTTCTAAAAGATATTTTTCGCGCTTAAAAATCTCAAGGTCGCTTTGCACCATTTCGCTTACCAATTTTTGTAAATCGTACTTGGGTTGCCAACCTAATTGGGTATTGGCTTTTGTGGGGTCGCCCAATAATAAATCTACCTCGGTTGGCCTAAAATATCGGGGGTCAATGGCTAAAACCTCTTGCCCAATTTCCAGTTTATAATTAGGATTATTGCAATTAACAACTGTTGCTTTTTCATTTATTCCTTCGCCACTAAAATTCAAAGTAATACCAATCTCATTAAAAGCAGCAATTACAAAATCGCGAACGCTTGTGGTTTTGCCTGTGGCAATTACATAGTCTTCAGGGATATCTTGTTGTAACATCAACCACATGGCTTCAACATAATCTTTGGCATGTCCCCAGTCTCGTTTAGCATCAATATTACCAAGATATAATTTATCCTGCATGCCTAAAGCAATTTTGGCAACGGCTCGTGTAATTTTTCGGGTAACAAAAGTTTCGCCTCTTAATGGCGATTCGTGATTGAAAAGAATGCCATTTACGGCATACATATTATAAGCCTCTCGGTAGTTTACACATATCCAATAAGCATATTGTTTAGCAACTGCATAGGGTGAGCGTGGGTAAAAAGGCGTGGTTTCGCTTTGTGGCGTTTCAACCACTTTACCGTAAAGCTCGCTAGTGCTGGCTTGGTAAACACGGCAAGTTTCGGTTAAACCTAAAAGGCGAACGGCCTCTAAAATGCGTAATGTGCCCAATGCGTCAACATTAGCGGTGTATTCAGGGGTTTCAAAACTCACTTTTACATGTGACATGGCACCGAGATTGTAAATCTCGTCAGGCTTAATTTCTTGTATTAATCTTATAAGATTACTAGCATCTGTTAAATCGCCATAATGCAGCTTAAAGCGATAATCGTTAACGTGTGGGTCTTGGTATAAATGGTCGATACGTGCTGTATTAAATAATGAAGATCGGCGTTTAACACCATGTACTTCATAACCTTTATTTAGCAATAATTCGGCTAAATATGCACCATCTTGCCCTGTAATTCCTGTTATTAATGCTTTTTTCATCCTATTTTGCCCCTTTTAATGGCATTTATCAAAATTAAACCATGTTGCCACAAAGTAGGCAATAGTCCAAAATGTTGTTTTAAAATTGTAAAGCGTTCTTTCCAGGCTTTTTGCCGCTTTGTTTGCGATAAACCGCCATCTAAAAACTTAGCAATTACAATGCCCGAATCTCTAAAAGTTTTTGCTTGCTTTAAACAGCGAACACACCAATCAATATCGGCCGAAATTTTTAAATCGAGCCGATAAGGTAGGGCAATACTTCGTTTAATAAACATACTTTGGTGGCAAATAACCATGCCGTTTATAAATGAGCGATAACTTATTACATCCTGTTTTGGCTTTTTTTTATACCAATCCCGCTCTTGTCCGTTTTTACCAACCATAACCGTATCGCCATAAACAAAATCTTCATTATTATGATTTGTAAACGCTTTTTCAATGGTTTGTAAATCAAAAAACTCATCACCAGCATTCATAAAAATAATGTAATCGCCCGTTGCATTGTTAATGCCCTTATTCATAGCATCATAAATACCTTTGTCAGGCTCAGTCACCAAAATATCAATCTTTTCTTTGTACCGCTCTATTATCTCTAATGTGCCATCGTTACTTGCTCCATCAATTACCACATACTCAATGTTAAGGTAGCTTTGATTGATAACATTTTGTAAAGTAGCTTCAATAAAATCCTTTGCATTATACGTTATAGTTATAACCGATATTTTGGGTACCACTGTCATTTTTCGCACTGCAAATATATTGGTTATGTACGCCAATAAACGGATGCCAAATATTGGTATCTTTATGGCATTGTAAATGCTTAAAAAAGTTTTACTAACACCAAAGTTGCCATTATAATGAATATCTTATTAAAAAAAGCTAGCCCTTACTTAATATCAATTGCAGCCATGTTAATGGTTGCTTGTATTTATTTTTTACCAGTATTGCAAGGCAAAGTTCATACTGGCCATGATTACTATACAGCAATGGGTTTAGGGGCAGATGTTAGTGAGTTTGAAAATGAAATAGGCCGCCGACCAATTTGGAGCAACAGCATGTTTTCGGGCATGCCAATAGATATGTTTGCCGCTAAAAAAGGAGAGATTTTGAAACCTGTATTTCATTTGACTTTTTTTAACTCGGTTGGCAACCCACTAGGTACAACTTTTTGTTGTATGGTGGGCATGTTTGTTTTTTTATGTGTTTTAGGTATTAATCCTTACATGGCGGCACTGGGCGGGGTATTATATGGGCTATCAACCGTAAATGTAATTTGGGCAGAAGCTGGGCATGGTAATAAGGTTGTTGCTATTGCCTATATACCCTATGTTTTGGCAGGTATCCATTTAATTTTTAAACAAAAATATTGGCTAGGGTTATTGGTTAGCTCATTTGCTTTTATGGGGCAATTTATGTCAAGTCATTTGCAAATAACTTACTACTTGTTTTTTATTATACTGTGCTTTGGCTTTTATCACTTAGTAAAAACTATCCAATCAAAAAATTGGGAAGCTTTTGGTAAATCTGTAGCAGTTGCTTCATTAGCATTAGTACTTGGTATTTTACCTAATACCGCCACCTTGTGGACAGCTCAAGAGTATTCTTCCGAAAGTATAAGAGGGAAGGCAATTTTACCACAAGAAGATGTAGGGGCAAAAACAGGGCTTGATAAAGATTATGTTTTTAATTGGAGTTATGGTATTTCTGAAACTTTAAACTTTTTAATACCCAATTTTATGGGTGGTGCTTCAAATCAAAATGTAGGGCAAAACTCGGCATCTTACAAGGCTATGAAAAAGCTAGCACCCCAACAAGCACGGGCATTTGTTAAAGCAGTGCCAACTTACTGGGGGCAACAACCCATTGTTGCAGGGCCTTTTTATATGGGAGCATGTATAATTGCCTTTGTTTTATTTGCCTTTTTTATAAGCAAAAACAATAATAAATGGTGGCTGTTAGCTGGCGCAATTATATTGCTAATAATTGCATTAGGTAAAAACTTTTCGGCCATCAACTATTTGTTGTATGATTATTTTCCGCTATTTAATAAATTTAGAGCCTATACCTCCTCAATTTCAGCTTTGCATTTGTGTTTAGTAGGTATTGCTTTTTTGGGTATTAAAGGCCTTTTGGCAGATGATTTAATTAAAGAAAAAGCAGTAAAAACTTCGCTTTTTGTATTTGGAGGCTTAGCCGCCTTTTGTGCACTTATAGCGCTTATTGGGCCAAACCTTTTTAGTTTTGAGGGGGCACAAGATGCTCAATTACGGCAATATAACTATCCTGTTGATGCAATAACTGAAGACCGTATAAGTATGATGCAAAGCGATGCCCTGCGCTCGGCCGCTTTTATTTTAGCCTGTGGCGCATTGGTCTGGGCCTTTTTAAAAGGTTATGTGAAAAAACAAATTTTAATGGCAGGTTTAGCCATAGTTATGCTTGCCGATATGCTAATGGTAAGCCAACGTTATTTTAATAGCGATGATTTTGGCAAAGCTAAATCACGAACAAAAAAACTTGCTCAATCCCCTATTGATAAACAAGTTTTGCAAGATGATGGTTATTTCAGGGTTTTTAATACAACTGTTAGTGCATTTAACGATGCTTCAAACTCTATATACCTAAACTCAATTGGTGGTTATCATGGCGCGAAATTGCGCCGCTACCAAGATTTAATTGAAAACCATTTAAGCCAAGCCAACCCACGTGTGCTTGATATGCTTAACACTAAATACGTTATTCAAAAAACTGCAAGTGGTGGTGTAAAACCGATACTTAACAGTTCGGCAATGGGGCCAGCGTGGTTTGTTAATAACTATCAAATGGTTGCCACTCATCAAAATGAAATTGATAAACTTAACGGTTTTAACCCTAAAGAGTTAGCCTTTATACATCAAGAGTTTAACGACTACATGCAAGGCCTAACAATAACACCCGAGCCAACAGCAACAATAAAATTAACACGCAAAGTACCAGATGATATGGCTTATGAAACCAATAGCCAAAGCGAGCAATTAGCCATATTTTCAGAAATGTGGTACAAGCCCGAAAAAGGCATGAAAGCTTTTATTGATGGTAAGCAAGTTGATTTTGCAAGAGCAAATTATGTGTTACGCGCACTGCGGATTCCTGCAGGTAAACATACAGTTGAGTTTAAATACCAGCCCACGTCGTTTTATTTAGGGGGTACAATTAACCTTATCGGTAGCATTTTACTTATCGGGCTATTATTGTTTGTGCTGTATATTAAAAAGGAGGAATTAATACCCTTATTTCAAGCCAATAAAGCCTGATATAAAGCTTCAAATTTTTGCGCAATAACTGGCATTGAATAATGGTTCAATACTTTTTGCCTTGCATTTTTGCAAAGTACATCATATTCAGGGTTTTGTAATACCCAATTAATACCCTTTGCTAAATCAGTAGTATTTTTATATTCAGCAATATATCCCGTTTTTTTATGTTCAACCATTTCTGGAATACCGCCAGTATTAAAACCAACAACTGGTGTACCGCAAGCCAAAGCCTCCATAATTGAGTTTGGCAAATTGTCTTGTAATGATGGGATGATGAAAACATCAGCCGCATTGTATGCCTTAATAATTTTTTGCCAATCACTTATATGTCCTAAGTAATGAATAGGAGTTGATATATCATCAAACAAACTTGTACTTGCATTACCAACAATTAAAAGCTCTAAATTTTTTAAATAGTTTTTAGTTTCAATATCAATTAAAGCCTTTTTTAAGTATTTAAAACCTTTACGATTATCATCTGCACTTGCAGCTAAAAACAGCAAGTACTTTTTATCATGTTTTAAACTGAATGTATTTAAAGCTTCTTGCTTTTCAATTGGCTTAAACAAATCAACATTAATTGGGTTAGGTATTGCTTTAACTTTTTGATTAGCTAGTAAGCCGCTTTGCAAAGCTTCATTGCATAACCATTGGCTACAAGTAACAAATTGAATATCAACTTTGTTAAAAGTAGCTTTTTTTTTGTTCCACCATTGGTTTGATAAATCGCTTTTACCTGGCTTTTTAAGCATATAGCAATGCCCGCATTGCTTTAAATAGTTTAGGCAATCAGCCGTATAGTGGCAACCACCAGTCATTGCCCACATATCGTGTAAAGTCCATACAATAGGTTTGCCTAGTGCACCTATTTTTTCTAATTCTTTTAAATTGATAAATGAACGATGAGGCCAATGTATATGAATTATATCTGCTTGTTGTATAGCTTTATGTTGGCTAAGGTTTGCCCCCCATTTGGGTATCGAAAATTGAAAGCGATGTTTTATGCTTGATTCTTTGAATTTTAAAAAGTATCGCTCTAATGCAATTTTTAATTTGTACACACTAGGGTTGTTGTAAGCTGAAAAAACAAATTTTTTTTTCAGTATTTTTTCAGCTACTAAATAACTACAATTATGCCCTTGTTGCTGCATAGTGGATAGCAAGCGTAAGCAGGCTGTTGCAGCACCACCACCTATATCCATAAAGTTTATGTAGCAAATATTTAAGGGCTTATTATTCACGATAAGCAAATATATTCAACTGCAAATCCATATTACCCATTAAACGCCTTTTAATAAACGGTTGTTTTGAAAATCGACCTTCTTGATGGATATGATACCGAAATCCAGCTGAGATCAAAATATTCAATAACTTATCAAGTTCTTGTGGCTTGTTTAAAAACGAGTGATACTCAACAAATAAATTTTCTATTAAATGTAATTTATGAGCGCACTCTTCAAGCACTAGTGTTTCAGCCCCTTCAATGTCAATTTTTAAAAAATCAATAGGCTCATTAATGTAATCACTCAAGCACACCGTTTTAATTTCAACACCATTACCTTCTTTAGCAATTTTTCCACCATCTGCACCATCCGAAACAAAGTGCAAACTTGTTTCTTCTTTCCATAAGCCTTTGTTGATGAATGTAATGTCTGAAATGTTTTGGCTATGGCAATTGGATTTTAAAATTTCAAATATTCCTGGATCAGGTTCAAAGCATATGATGTTTGAATTGGGGTATAGCCTTTTAAAAAACAAAACACTTAACCCAATATTGGCACCACAATCCAAAATAATGGGCTTTTTTCTGTTTGATTTAAAGCGATAAATCTGCCGATTAAAAACTTCATTATAAATTGAGATAAACGAAGCTGAATCTGCAAAAGCAAATTTTTTAAAGTTTAATAAGGTTAAACTTTTTTTAAACCTAGGAAATAAAACAACCCAAAGTAAAAAGGGGTTAAATGCCTTTAATTGATAGTTAATAAAATAGTTGGCTAAAAAAATAAGCTTCCATCTCATGTAAACGCCAAATTACTAATTCAATCTGTAAGTTTTAGTTTTGTGTGATGATAAAAAACCAATTAAAAAAAATTTTGCTGAAAACCCCCACTACAAGGCTTTGGCTTAAAAAACAATATTTGCATAAAGCCTTTCTTAAAAATTCAGGTTGGCTTTTAAGTGCTAAAAACAATATACCTGTTGATGCTAACAACAACCCTTTACCCTGGTTAGGTTATTCAACCATTCATTTTTTAAACCAAAAAAGCCTAAATAATTTATCTGTTTTTGAGTATGGTAGCGGCAATTCAACCCTTTGGTTTGCGCAAAGAGTTAAAAAAATTGTTTCAGTTGAACATGATAAAAAATGGTTTGATTTAATGAAACCTAAACTAAGCAATTTAACTAATGTTGAGTATAAGTTTAAGGCTCTTGAAAACAATGATTACGAAACCGAAATATTAAAAAGTACCGATTTATATGATCTTGTAATTATTGATGGAAGAAGGCGAATTAAGTGTGCCAAAAATGCCTTAAATAAACTAACAGATAAAGGGCTTATTCTTTGGGATAACTCCGACAGAGAAAACTATGCGCCAGGTATTGATTATTTAAAACAAAAAGGCTTTAAACAAATTGAATTTTGGGGTATTGCACCTGGTATGCACATAGCCACAGGTACATCTATATTTTATCGAGAAAAAAATGCCCTTGAAATTTAAATGCCAAAAACTTGATAAACTAACTTTCGCAATCTATTCATAAAAAAAAATTGCCTAAATTTTTTTTCAGCAGTAAAATTCATTCCTTCATTAGCATCAGGAAAATTGTAGCTTGAAACGGTGTTGAGCTTTCCTTTATCAAGCAAATGGCTTTTGCTTGAATGGATGCCCGAATTATCTAAACCAATATTTTTAGTTAGCGATTTTATTGGGTGCAAACAAAGCCCTTTTTTTTGATAAATAGCATAATACCACTTAATAGCCCACGAGTCAATTTCCTTTTTTAATGCCCTATTCAACATTCTGTGGTAGTTGTTTCCATAGTCAAAATCACGTTTATTTAAATTAGGTATTTGTTTAGCTATTTCTTCATCAGATTTTGGGAAATTAGCCCAAGCCTTTTTCCAAGTACCCCAACCCCAGCACGAGGCGTTTTTAACAAACACATAATCCTCTTTAATTTTATTTGTATTAATTGGTGGAATAAAGCCTGAAATATGCATTACCCTTTCTTCATTTTCATAATGATTTAAAGCTTTATTCATGTACTCTAAAAAATCTGGCGAGGTTAAAATATCGTCTTCAATTACTATTACCTTTTCATGTAATTCAAAAACTTTGTTAATTCCAAATGTTATGGAGTTAGCCAGCCCAATGTTTTTTTCTTGCTTTATAAGTTGAGCGATATTGGGCAAGTTTTCCGCATTAAAAAGACTATGCAATTCGTCAATTTTAGCCATTTGTTCATTTGTTGCATCTGCTTTTGGGCCATCGCAAAAAATATATAGCTCACTGTCATTAAAAAGCTTATTTCTTTTTAAATAGGATAATGTTTGTTTAGTATGGCTTGGTCTATTGTAAACAAATAAAGCAATAGGTGCTAATTGTGGCATTTTACAAACATTAAAGTTTCAATATCAAGGGCAAAAATAGGCTAATTAAACCCTATAATCTCACTTTTATTCATCCCCAACCAATCCAAAGCCGTACCAGCTAAAAGCAATTGCTTAGTATGGTCAGAGTATGGCATGTTTTCAATTAATTTACCCGGATGATGCTCGCCTAATGGAAATGGATAATCAGAGCCTAGTGCAATGCGGTCGGCACCCATTAAATCAATCAAATAATCTAAAATACGTTCATCATGCACTAATGAGTCAATGTAAAATTTACCTAAATAGCTTTTTGGTGGCACTTTATTATCAATGGCGCAAAGGTCGGGTCGAACATCAAAACCATGCTGTACACGGCTTATTGTGGCAGGAAATGAGCCACCACCATGGGCAAAAGCCACTTTTAAATTAGGTAAACGCTCAAATACGCCACCAAAAATCATACTGCAAATGGCACGGCTGGTTTCGGCGGGCATACCTACTAGCCAGGGTAACCAATAACGCTCCATGTCTGCCTTGCCCATCATATCCCAGGGGTGAACAAATATAGATGCCCCTAACTCTTCTGCCCTTTTAAAAAACGGAAAAAGCGCAGGTTCATTCAAGTTCCATTGCTCAACATGAGATCCTATTTCAATGCCTTGTAAACCTAACTCTAAAATGCAACGCTCCATTTCTTTAATCGCTAAATCGGGGGCTTGCATGGGTACGGTGCCTAAACCAATGTAGCGGTCGGGGTAATCTTTTACAATACCCGCAATATGGTCATTTAAAAAGCGCGAAACATCATAAGCATCATTGGGCTTTGCCCAATAGGCAAACAAAACGGGTATGGTTGATAAAACCTGCATATTTACACTGTGCTTATCGCACTCGTGCATGCGTGTTACGGGGTCCCAACAGTTATCCTCAATTTCACGAAAAAATTTATCATCCATCATCATTTTAGCGCAGCAAGGCTTATGATGCTCAAGGTGGATAAAGCCTCCATAACCAAACTTTTCGCTCCAACGCGGCATATGCTTAGGCATAATATGCGCATGGATGTCAATTTTAAAAAAATCCGTTTTAAAAGGTTTGTCCATAAATCTTGATGGTAAGATATGGATTTACTGTAGCTCTACCAAAAATAAATCTTGGTCATATTCAACAGGCGTTGCATCATCCACTAAAACCTTAACAATTTTGCCCGAAATTTCAGATTCAATTTCGTTAAAAAGCTTCATAGCTTCAACAATGCAAAGTACACTACCTACATCAACCGTATCGCCAACCTTTACAAAAGGCGGCTTATCTGGCGATGATGAGCGGTAAAAAGTACCAATCATTGGCGATTTTATTGTTGTTAACTTGTCGTTAGTAACGGGCTCTTCTGCTGCTGGTTCGGGTGTACTTACGGCAGCAGGTGGTGGGGCAACTGTGTTTTGCACAACCGCTGGTGCAACAGGCGTAGGCTGCGCCACAACTACAGGGGCAACACCTTCGCCTAATCGTTTATTTTTTATGCTTACGGCAACGCCATCCTTTTCAATGGATACTTCATGCAAATCGGTTTCATTAACCAATTTTATCAATTCTTTTATCTGCTTAAAATCCATAGTATGAAGTTAGAAAATTAAATGCCATGCAACAAATGCAAAGCAAAATTAGCCAAATTGATATAAATCAAGCAAATGGTTGGTGTAACAATATTGGTGGTTAAAAATAAATATGTGTTTATAAGATTAAATTAAGTTAAAATAATTTTTATTTTTATTGAAAACCAACCTTTTAGAGAAAATGAAACACTGTGTACTTATTACCTCGTTTTTACTCGCAACACTTTTTTGCATTGGGCAAGTTACCTACTACCCAAGTTGCTCAACCAACGCACCCCAAATGAAGATAATATCCATTTCAGTTGAGGATTATAAAACGGTAGTTGAGTTTAAATACAGCCCCAAAACAGATTTAACGATGTACATAAATAGCCAAGCTTATATAAAAGAATATGGAAAATTATATGGACCGAAATACATGATTAAACGTTTTGTTGGTAAAGAATTAGATAAAATATATAGTGCGGAAGGGGGCGAAACTTATACGCTGATATTAGAATTTCAAAAAATACCAGCAGGTATAACAAACATCGAAGTTAGAGAACCCGATGATGAAAATGGTTGGGAAGGTTGGTATTGGAAAAACATTAAAATTAAAAATCCTTCAAGTTCAAATTATAGCTACACACCAACAAACAACTATTCGCATAAAATGCTTAATGAAGGTTATTTTGGGAGTGGCACATTAAACTCAGGCGAAAAAACATATTGGAAGTACTACGTACCAGCAGGTACTATGGCAGTTTTTACACTAAAAAATACATCTTATGTATCTGATTTTGATATTTATTCCTATTCAGATACTAAGCACAACTATTTAATTGAATCAGGTGAAAACTATGGTTCAACTTCAGAGTTAATTACAATGCCACTAAGTGATTATGGCAGATATATCTATATTAAAATTGAAAATGACGGCACTTCAACCGCTAAGTACAAATTAAACGCACATTATGTTGATTTTATAGGATTAGGCGAACAAGCTATTGTTGAAGCGGGTGCTCAATATCTAATTGAAGAGGGTTTAAGATTCATTTTTGATATTGAAGATGATGAAGAACAATTTGATGACAGGGATATGTCAAGAGCATCAACTTTAATAATGTCAGGCCTAAAGGGAGATAACCTTACTGAAACAACTAAAAGTTTATTGATTAATGAAGTTACAAGCGAGTTGAGGGATGAATTTGGTTATGGATTTTGGGGCGATTTATTTGTTAACTATGGTATTGGCATTATTAACGAAACCTATAAATATTACTAAAGCTAAAACCATGTTATAGTAATTAAATTACCGCTACTTTTGCCAAAATTTTTGGGCTGATGATACGCTATCAACGAAAACGCAAAAGCAAAAAAACTTTAATGGATTTATACCAATCCATTTTACTACCCCGCATGATTGAAAATAAAATGCTTAGCCTTTTGCGCCAAAACAAAATAAGCAAATGGTTTGCAGGCATTGGGCAAGAGGCTATTTCAGCTGGTGTAACTAAAGCCCTTAGTGCTGATGAGTACATGCTGCCTATGCACCGAAACTTAGGGGTGTTCATCAACCGAGGCATCCCTTTAAGCCGCTTGTTTATGCAGTTTCAAGGCAAGCGCGATGGCTTTACTAAAGGCCGCGACCGCTCGTTTCACTTTGGTACTAACGAGTATAATATTGTTGGGATGATTTCTCACCTCGGTCCTCAGCTAGCGGTAGGTAGTGGTATTGCCTTAGCAAATTTTTTAAATGGAGATAAAAAAGTTACCGTAGCCTTTTCGGGCGAAGGGGGCACTAGCGAGGGCGATTTTCATGAAGCTTTAAATGTGGCAAGTGTTTGGCAGCTACCCGTAATTTTTGTAATTGAAAACAATGGATACGGGCTTTCAACCCCCGTATCTGAGCAATATAACTGTAAAAGCTTAGTTGAACGCGGCGCGGCTTATGGCATGGAAGCGCATCAAATTGATGGAAACAATATCCTTGAGGTATATGATACCTTTAAAAAATTAGCCGAAAGCGTACGTAAAAACCCACGCCCCATTTTGGTTGAGTGTATGACCTTTAGAATGCACGGGCACGAAGAGGCATCAGGCACTAAATATGTACCTAAAGATTTAATGGAAAGTTGGGCTAAAAAAGACCCCGTTGAAAACTTTGAACGCTTTTTATTGGAAGAAGGTATTGCCATTGAAATGGAAATAGAAGCCTTGAAAGCCAACAATAAAAAGTACATTGAAAAAGAATTATTGATAGCCTATAAAACGGATGTAATTGAGGCGGACGAGGTAGGCGAGGAAAGCGAAGATATTTACGCACCTTATAAAGCTGAAGTTGTTGAAGCCAAAGGGAAAAGCCAAAAAATGCGTTTTATTGATGCGGTTTCCGATGGCTTAGAAAATAGCATGCAAGCTCACAATAACCTAGTTTTAATGGGGCAAGATATTGCCGATTATGGCGGTGTTTTCAAAGTAACCGAAGGCTTTATGGAGGCATTCGGCAAACACCGAGTACGTAATACCCCGCTTTGTGAATCGGCAATTTTAGGTATTGCACTTGGTTTATCTATTAAGGGTTATAAATCAATGGTCGAAATGCAATTCGCCGATTTTGTAACCTGCGGTTTCAACCAAATCGTTAACAACTTAGCCAAATCACATTACCGCTGGGGGCAAAACGCCGATGTGGTGGTGCGTATGCCTACGGGTGGCGGCATGGCGGCAGGCCCTTTCCACTCTCAAAGCAACGAGGCTTGGTTTTTCCATGTGCCTGGGCTAAAAATCGTGTATCCATCAAACCCAATTGATGCGAAAGGTTTGCTAATGGCAGCTATTAACGACCCTAATCCGGTTATGTATTTTGAGCATAAATTTTTGTACCGTAACAAAGCCGTTGAAATGGAAGTGCCAACGGATGCTTATACAGTGGAAATTGGCAAAGCAACCATTGCACGGCAAGGCAACGATTTAAGCATTATTACCTATGGTACAGGCGTTTTATGGGCTAAAAATTATGTTAGTGAACATAATATTGATGCAGAAATTGTGGATTTACGTACTTTACAACCGCTAGATACTGAAACCATTTTCCAATCCGTTAAAAAAACGGGTAAAGCCATTGTTTTGCACGAGGATAATTTAACAGGCGGCATTGGCGGCGAAATTGCTGCATTAATAGCCGAACATTGTTTTGAATATTTGGATGGGCCAGTTAAAAGAGTTGGTGCACTTGATACGCCAGTACCTTTTGCGCCCGCCCTCGAAAAAAATTATATGCCTAACCACAGATTTGAAACGGCACTTTTAGCGTTAAACCAATACTAAGAAGTCAATAATGAAAAAGTTAATACCCATAATAGGCATATTTGCTCTAATATCATTTGCAAGCTGCAATGTTTTTAAAAATGCAAAATGCACCGAATGCCCAGAATGGACGGAAAAACAAAAAGCTAAAAAAGTTGAAGAAACCGCCGTTGCCCATAATGGCAATAGCTACTGTTCTGATTAGTGGTTTAAGAAATATTATTTCGCTTCTATCTATTTGATGTTTGTATTCGCTTAGCTTTTTAGGATTTCGTGTAGGTGGCATCTAAAATCCAATCCGTCATTCCCTTGTGGTTCGATACCATCAAGGGAATCTCATAATAAATTAAACCTTGGTTAAATTATGTTGACCATACTTTGATTCATTCTTCATCTAATTAACGTGAATAATGGATAACACAAAAAGTTAATTAGCTGATAACTAACTGATTAAACTAAATCTTTCGTCACCCTGAATTTATTTCAGGGTCTAAAAACCATAAATAATTGCTTGAGATGCTG